>VTLG01014131.1_pt1 | contig 19403 bp, 37 predicted proteins | sample 4694571 | NCBI WGS metagenome assembly VTLG01 (sample SAMN12604809, study PRJNA352737) | marine metagenome | biome: ENVO:00000447; feature: ENVO:00000209|ENVO:00000569|ENVO:01000036; material: ENVO:00002151; isolation source: viral sequences binned using virsorter ...
CCATCAATTTGATTGTCTACATTTTCGTTATATTTTGCTTCACCGATATTTATAAGATTTGCTTTTTCTGCAAAATCTAATGTCGTATCGTTTTGGACATTTGTTTTGTAAGAACTTAAAGATGTTTCAGATGTAAGGTTGTTTGTTTGTTTTAGGAAATTTCCTTTTTTTACAGCTAAATCAAAACTGTATTGGTTATATTTATACCTTCTTCCATACTTTTTGTTGTTATCAAATATTAAATTTTTATCTGATTCTGCTGATATATATTCTGCTGAATCTGGTGGAAAATTCTGCATTATATCATTAAGTTTATCTAACTCTTGATTCGTAGTGTTTGTTGCATTGAACTCACCTAGATTGTATGCCCTTTGTTGTCCTTCAAGATTTTTAAGAGACACACTTCTATTAACTCTGTTTAGAACTAATCTTTTTCTTCTTGAACTAAAGTTATTTGTATTTTTATTAATCCAATCATCTTTCCAAGTATTAAAGTTTGTTTTAAATGTCTCTGTATTGTCTACTGGATTATTACGAATATACTCTGAACTGTCCTCTACAAACTTTAGATTAGTTTTTTGTATTGCATCTTCATCTTGTTTTCTTTGTTCAGCTTGACCAAAGTTAAATGCAATTTGACCTGCTGAGTTTGCAAAGGCTGCTGTCGCTTGACCAGGAGCAGTAAACGCACCAACATTTGCAGATGGCGATAATGAGCCTGTTGCTAACTGTTGTGTTGTTCCTCTGCCTTGATTGTATAGTGGTATTCTTGCCATAATTAACTCATACTAATCTTGCTGCCTTTGAGCCACTTTCAAGTAAACTTTGATAGGCCCTTGTTCTTAATGCGCTTGATCTAGCTGCACCTTCTGCTCTTAATAAGGTTGCTGCACTTATCTTTTGTGTTTGCTGAATATCAGATGCGTACTGTATTTTCAAAGCATCATACTCTGTATTGAAATATGTGTCTGCCAAGGCTTGCATAGGACTACCACTCATTGTTATACCTGAAGCTGCTGTTGCTACTCTTTGTGATGAAATAAGTCTTTCTGACTGATTTCTAAGTTGATTTTCTTCATCAACCTTTGCTCTTTGTAGAAGTATAGCTTCATTCTCTTGCACTTTAGCATTGTACTCTGCTGTTTGTCTCGCTGCTTTAGCTGCTGCCATGTTTCCTTTAAATCCAAGAAACCCTGATGCTCCTACTGCTGCTGCTGCTATAACTGTTGGACTCATTATTTAACCCAAGCATAACGAATATAATCTACACCATCTGGCCCAAATTTTTTCATTATTCCTTCTTCTGTAAATTTTAACCATTTAATAAATCTTACTGCCTTTTTATCATTAGAACATACACTTGCTTGTAAACGAAATAAATTATTTTCTTTAATTATTCTATCAACCATCAATCTAACTATTCTTGCCAAAGCAAGTGGAAATAACTTTCCAATATTTCCAATGATAAACCAACCTTCTGCAACACCTTCCCACAAACAACTTATACCACCTATTGCAACCACATGGTTGTCTAGTAGTGCAGCATATCCACTTGTATTATCTCGACACAAAAGACTTCTATGGTGGTCTGAAAAGTCAAAATCAGTTTCGATATTTTTTATATGATTATCTTCTAGTTTAACTAATTTAAGCATCAAAAGTATTTGACCTCCTCATAATAGCTAAAACAGTCATAGGTAATGGCTGTGATTGTTGTATAACGACTTGTGCATCATTATCATATCCTGCTGGAAAAGATATTTCTTTATCGCCTGTAAACATTGGTACTGCTGTGTCCATAGCCATGCTGCTATCTCTAAATGGTATTCTATCAAGACTTGTTGTTTCTGGCCCAAGTTCTGCTCCTACAGTATCTAAAAATCTTGCTGTTACTCCATGTATTCTTTTAATTTTTCCTTGTGAAGTTCCATCATTTGCTCCACCTTCAAGTCTAAGAGTTTTAACAAAACTTGTAAATCCTAATCCTATGTGTACTTTTGTAGCTGATCTATCTAGTGTGATTGAACCACCTGATACTGTTTTATCTGCGTGTGCAGATCCATCTGCAAGAATTTGTACTGTTTCTCCCTCGAGGTGATTTAATCCTGTAATCGTTGTTGTTGCTGATCCAGAATAAGTTAATCCACTATCCACAAAAAAAGCATCTGCTATATCTGTTCCAAAGTTGATTGATTTCAGAAAAACTATATGTCTTACTGTTGCGCTGTTGATTGTCAACTTTACACTTAGATATACTTGATCTTCTGCTCCACTTGGAATAGCTGTTATACTTTCTACAACACCACTACCTCCTAGCACATGACCATGCCAACCAACAGTTCCGTTTGCTCTATCATATGTAAGACCTATTAATTCACCATTTGCGCTTACAAACCAAAGTATTAACTCAGGCTCTTGTTGCCATATCATATCAGTTAAGCCACCTCTTGTTATGTGATCTGCAAGCACAGTCAAATCGACACCAAGTAATCCATCTGTATCTAAGTCAAATGTAATCTCTTTTACTTTTTCTGTGCCTTTTTGCACAAGTATAGTTGAGTTACCTGCCCTTAGTGGTCTTACCTGTGATGTTCCAAATGTTGTTTCTCTTAATACATTTACATTGGTTGGTGTAACTGGAGTTGTGCCTGTGCCACCTGATAGTGTAAACTCAGCACTTGTTGTAAGTATTTGTAAAAATCTACCTGGTAATAAATGTTTTATAACATTAACTTGGTCTGATGCTATTGTAATATTTACAGCATCATCATCATTTGTACCAGGTCTATGGTTCTCAAAATCAGCAGATACGCTACCAAAGATACTTTGTGGTTGATGTGTTGTCCCTGCAAAAAATAATCTTTCTTCATAAAATGCAAGAGCCTTTGGAAAACCACGAACAGAACTAAAAGCACCCTCACTCCATTTTGTTGTGGCATTACTTGAGCCTACAACAGACGCTGGTAAAGTGCTTTTTACATCTGCTGTAACTTGTGTAGAACTTGTAAAGCCTGTTATTTTAATAAAACCAGTACCACTATGAAGAAACTCCCAATCAATACTTCCATAAGTTTCTGTACCAGAGGTGTGAACTGGGCCTGTGTTACCACTTGTATGTGATCCTGCATTAGTTTTTTTATAAACATTACCAGCATTTCTTACTGTATCGTTTTGAGCATAACTGGTAGAAGCTGCCCAAGCATCATGGTTTACTTCAATAATTTCACGAAATCTAAATAATGAACCTACATGCCCAGACTCAAAAGTTGCAGATGACGCAACTATCGTTATTCCTGTACCAGTTGACGCACTCGCATACAAAGTTGTCGTTGAAATGTTTTCATCTAAATATGGGCCATCTGTAAAATCAATATCAGTTAATGTAAAACTTGTAGCTGAAGTTCTTGTTAGTTTTGCTGGTTCATGTGATTTGTGTGCAATAAATAATACATCTGCTGATTGCGCAAAGTTAATCTCAAATATTTCAGTTACGCTGTAAGTTGTTGAAACTTCTACAATTTTTCCACTTGTGCCACCTGATGTGTAAGTTGTAAAACTCGAACTGTTTATTCCTGATAACTCAAATGTATTTGTTGTTTTATTTGCAACAGTAAATTCTCTGTTATTAACTTCTGTCATGCCTACAACGCCAGATATAAAAACTCTATCTCCATTGCTATAACCATGAGATGTCGCAGTAACAACTGCTGGATTAGCCTTTGTTATAGCTGATATTGTTTTTGTTGCTTCTGTAAGTATTCCACCATCTTGAAAAAATCTAACATAGTTTGCACCAAACTCTAGCACATAGGCTTGTTCATCTGAAAACTCAAAGTTTACTAGTTTAACTTTTCCATTGTCTTTTGTTGTTCCAGCAAAAGATGTTCCTGGTCTGCGTGTTATACCACCAGAGGGAAAGACCAACATGTTTTCAAGTGTATCACAACCTTCTGCATATTTTTGCAAGTCAATACGACCTGAAAGTTTAGGAGATAACTCTCCTGCTCGAAAGTTAGTTAAGATTGTTGATACTCTTGCCATATTACAACCTTATGTTTGTAAACTCATCAGCTACCAATTTATCAGGTTTACCTTCAAGTGCATCCATAGCCCTAGCTTCTTTTACCTTTTGCTCGTACATACCATACATTGACTGAGCAACTGTGGTACTACCAGTTATCGCATAAGCTGTTTCTGATGCAAGTCTGTACGCAATAGCGTTTGACAAAAGACTATCAAACTGCTCTGTGTCTGTAATTCTTGCTAAGTAAACAATTCGACAAGTTCCTTCGTCTGATAAAATTTTTCTCCCTTCAATTTTAAACATTACTTGGCTATCATACGGAGATATTTCAGCATCTACATTTGATGTGAAAAAAGATAGAACCCTTAGACAAAAAGGATCTGTCGGTAAAGAAAACTGATTTGCAAAACCAAACGAAGGTGCTGTGCTATCTGCTGCTAACTCTGCCCTTGCTATAGCGCAGTTCCAAGGATGCGATCTTAGTGTTGCATCTCTAACTGTTGCAAACCTTCTGTTACAAAGTCTTGCTTCTTTCGAATTTTCTGTAAGCGCAGTAATCGTTGCTGCACCTAATAAATCCATTGCTTCATTACATATATCTACTACTGATGGCATATAAAAACCTTTGAGAAGGGGAGATAACTCCCCCTCTTGTTAGTTGATTACATACTCAATGATAAAAGACATATCACCACCTGTACCACCTGTGGCGTTAAAGGTAGCTGCAATGTAGTAGTACCCACCTGGATCTGTGGATGCTCCTGCATTTTCAAATAGTTTTTTACCAATGGTATTAATATCTGCTGCTTCCGTTCTTAGGTCTGCAACTGCTGTTGTACCATCTGCAACTGATGTAGCGAAAAAGTCCTCGTCTACAACTGTTCCATCTGTTTGATAGATGCCAACATTAAAAGTACAACTGCCACCTAAAGCATCTGCTGCAACCTGAAGTTTGGTTATAGATGCGTTACTTGGAAGTGGAGCAAGCATGACAATATCATTGTCTGTACTGTCTCCAGCAGCTAGTGCTATCGTTCCTTGAGCCACACGCAAAACGCCATGAAGCTCTTGAGAATTACTAGCAACTTGAGGAGTAGCTTCAAAATTAGCTACAAGTGTAGAATTTTTTGTAGTCATTTACTTCTCCCTTACGCTGACTCATCACAGTCTATCTGAACGACTTTTTCTTCTTCCATTCTCGTAGCACCGATACTCATGCAATAGTAAACTTGAGTTGCGTAACCTTTGTCGCTTCTCTCGTCTATTCTTGCCATGACATCTTTGCCAATCGCTAATGTAAGACCATCTTCTGCCCATGCAAAACATGAACGGATGTTACTCGCCTTTGATAGTCTGTTGGTTACTATAAATTCAAATCCCATGAAAGTGTTAATCTCACCTTGGACTAGAGCCTTGACTGTGTTGAAATCAGAAGATGTTACATTTGTATCTCCTAATAACGCATCAATCTGCTCTGGGCCTACAGCAATATATCTTGGGATTGACGGATCTACTGATGCTAAGTCAAGTGTCTTTTTAGCTGTTCTTAACTTTGCAACTGTCAAATCAGTACCACCATTTGCAATCTGATTACCTGCAAGCATGGTTGTTGATGTTGATCCTGTTTCTCCAGTAAACGCAGTTCCTAATGCTGCATCAATGATGACATCATCCATTGATCTTCCCATAGCTGCTGCTGCTGCTTGAGCATAAGCACTTGTTGGATCAATAAGCATACGAACTTTGTCTTGCTCGTCTATAAGATCTGCGAACTCATAATCGACCAAGGATACTCTTCTTCTGGCATGTGGAGTATCTATTTGTGGTGTATCAGAATGACGAGTTGTACGCTTTTGCGCAGTAACTTTGCCGATCTGATCGAAAAAGGCATTTTTTCCTGTAACAGATTCTACCCTTACAGCATCTCTTAGCAATGAACCCATCTGCTGAGAGAGCATCTGCACATTAGCAGAATACTGTTGGACAAATGCCGTAGTTACATTTACTGACATAATTTACTCCTTATCAATAACTACAGTTTCATTTTTGTTACTTTCGGTATGCTACCCTTACGGACACTCCTATGATTTTCAGACTCGTTAGGTCTATCGTCTTTCCGATTGCCAGAAGGACTTATTTCTAAGCTACCCTCCATAACCCACTCGTAGTATATATCTGCGAGTTGTTTGGGATTCTCTAAATCTCTTTGACTGCCAAACTCAACAGCAAGTCTCAAGCACTCCATTCTAATTTCACGCTGCTCCACTTACCATCTCGTATAAATCTTGTACTTCTTGAACTGCTTTTTGCCTACCTATTGTATCTTTTCTATTCCAATAAGCATGGTTTTTGTCTTGCATAATTTGATCTATTCTTGCTTGTGCATCAGCAGGACTCATTCTGTAATTCACAGCATTTTCTGAAATTGTATCTTCTTTGGTAACTGAGTTTTTAAATGATGCGAAATTTGCAAAAGCTTTGATAAAAACTGGATGATTCCCAACCTTTGTTCCGTCTTGTAAAACCATATCTAAAACCTCTTGACCTGCTATATCTGCAACAGCTTGATTTGCTTGAGAAACTTTTGCATCATAATCTGCACCCCATTCAGCTTTTAATTTTTGTTCAATCTCTGTTTTCTGTTGCGCACTTTCTTTTGACATAGCTTCTGTGGTTTGTTGCACAGAACTTTTGTAATAGTCTATAACTCCATTTGCCTGTTGTTTTGATAAACCAAGTTTGTGAAAAATATCTGACACAGTATTTACATCTTCATCAGAAAGCATCTGACCATCAGCCTGTAAAGCATATCCACTTGGCTCATCTGGTCTGCCTAACTTTGAATATATATTACTTAAATCCTCTTCTGTAGGATTTTTTGGTAATGGCAGCTTATCAGCACCAATTAATCTTTGTGCGTTTACAAAGGAAAGACCTAGGTTGCCCACATCATTTATACTTTGTAAACTTGGATGATCTCTAATTTGTTCAGGTAATTGTTGTAGAAACTCACTTCGAGATCCACTTCCACTTGCTACTTCAGCAGGTGTTTCCATAGGCAAACTTGATTGAGTCTGCTCTGTTGGGATTGTCTGTTGTTCTGTTTCGTTCATTTATTCCTCTTCACTCATATTTAAAATGTGCAAGAAAACACTTCTCTTGCCTTCTTCAAAAGCAGTTCCGATACTATCGTTTTGTATAAATGTAGTATTACGAAAGTTACATCTTGCTTCTAAATCTTTTAACACCTTTTTTCCACTTTCGGTAGCAAAAACTTGTTTGTACATACTTTTAAGTGCTTCAACTTCCTTGACCACCACCTACCATCCTTACTGCCTGTGCGCCTTGGAGTGCTGTATTAACATCTTCTTGCTCTTGTTGTCTTTCTAATTGCTCTTGTTGAGCAGCAGCCCTTTCTTCTCTAATCTTTGCTACCTCTGCATTTGTTCTTAATACTGTCTTTGGAACACCTAAACTATCGGTTACATGTCTTACCAATCCATCTGCATCTAAATGATCTCCTACTGGTAAACTTTGTGAAAGTGGCAACAATATCTCTAATGCTTTCATAGTAGAGTTTAGACTTGTTGATTTTTGTACTTTTGCAAGTGGTGATACATATTCAATATCTATGTCTCTTCCCTGTAAAACATCTGGTGGAAATGGTAACATTTCATTTCTAAGCATCAAAGAAAAAACTCTATCAATCAAAGGTTTTAACATTTCATTCATCAATCTACCAAGCACAGGGCCAATGACTCTCATTCTTTCTTCTTGTCTTTGCACTACTTCTGTAGCTGTCATGTTTGGAGATGTGCCACTCAAAAGCTGATCTACATAAAAACCACTTCGTATAGCTTCTCTTCTTTGCTGTTCCATATTCAAGCCTATTGGAATATTAGCACCTGTGTTAAGTGGTGTTATAGTATCTCTTGTTCCTGATCTAAAGAAGTTTAATCCACCAGGTTGTGTTCTAACTGGCAAAATGAAGCCATCATCAGGCACAAGCAAAGGAGGATCAATTTGCTTTTGTGCTGCCTGTATGATGGTCTTACTCATTAAGTTCAACATTTTCACATCAGCAAGAGTAGTCATAGCAGGGGATCTTCCCATTATCTCTCCTGTGCTTTTAAGAAAACGAGGAACTACATAAGGAAACTCCTCAAAGCCACCAATTGACAAAAACTTTTTTGTTTCCATGTCGATATAAAAAGATGCAAAAGGCATATTTTGATTATCTGGCTTATCAGGATTTCTGTTTATCCTTGGTAACACCACATGCAAAAGTTCAACCTCTTCATCTGGTGTACGATCAAATTTTTTCTTAAGATGTTCCGTAACATTGTCAAAGCCAAATCTTTGTATGACTTGTCTTACTGGAGACTTGTATTTTCTAAAAACTGTATCTACAAGTCCAAACTGATTTTCTTGAACAAAGAACTCAGAGATATGTCTTGTTGAAAATCTTAATGTCTTATCCTCCATTTCAATAAACATGCAAGCAGTACCAAAGACAACAAGATCAACATAAAGGCCATGTACTTCAGTTTCAAAGTTTGATCTATTGAAGGCTCTCATCATACTCATGGAAGCATTTTCTAAAAACTCTCTAACCTCATCATCTCTACCAATATTTTCATCTTTAATATCCAAATGAAACCAAGGAGTAGCACCAGATGTAAGCATGCCATGAAGAGCAGAAGATAAAAGATCAACTGACATACCAGCAGTTCCATCAAAAATGTTTTCGGTTCTTTTTTCACCACGACTTCTTTTTTTAACAATATCTGATTTTTCAGGCAACATGTAGTCTGCAAGTTCCTGATAGTGTGTATTCCAATACTTTCTGTAAGTTTCCAAATAGTTTAGTCTATTTACTAAATCTTTTGCAAAATCTGCCATCAGCTTGTCAATCCTGGTCTACCTGTTGTTCCAGATTGCTGTCCAGAAGTTAGACCTGTAACTATTGTTGAACCACGACCTTTTCTTCTGCGTCTTTCGTCTGCGACATTCTCTTCAGCCAAAGCTGCTGCTCTTTGTGTATCAGCATCATCAGCTTCCATTGGTGGTGGTGGCGCTGGTGGTGGTGGTGGAATATTTACCTTTGGTCTTAAAAATGACATAATTCAACTCCTAAACAACTGATCTTTCACCTTTACCTCTTTGTAAAGCGCCATAACCTTCTATGATTGTGCCACCTTGTCCTGGTCTTTTAGTTCTTCTCGTACCTCTCGTACCTCTTGCTAATATTGTTTCTTCTTCATCTGGTACAACTTCAGGTGTAACTTCAGGTGTTATTACTGGCTGTTGAGGTTGTCTGTAATCCATCTTATCTGTGCCAGTAACAGTTTCTTTTACTTCCCTAACAAGTTTTTTTACAGGTCTTTCTAAAGGCTCAACTATATCAGCACCAACCTTTTCAACAACATTTATGGCTTTTTTTACTGGTCTTTCCAAAGGCTCTACTAATTCTGCGCCTATATTTTCGACAACATTTACAGCTTTCTTTACTGGTCTTTCCAAAGGCTCAACAATTGTTTTATCCACAGCCTTTACAATTTTTTTTGGTATTCTTGCAATTCTTCTTATGATTTTTGGCGCACCACCCATTAAGACCTCCACGCATGCCAGGAATATTTATTGTTTCTCACTCTAAGCCAAGACACTTTTCTATATCCTTTTTCGTTAAAATACTGTTTAAAATATCTTACTCCCTTTAAGGTATAATCTTTTTTTGAAATAAAATCAATCATCCATACATTTTTTCCCCCACCTGCATATCCGTGTTTGGGAAACTCAAGCGTTTTTAAATATTTTTCTATGTGTTTATCTTTTGGAAATCCCCATGTTCCAAACACAACTGGCTTTTTGTTTTCATAAATAATTTTATACTGATCTAAAAGTATAGGCAGCAAAACACATCTGCATATTTCTTGCACTCTCCAAGTTCTATGCAAAGGACTCTCAAGCATAAATATTAAAACATCTTGTAAATCTTTAAATTTATTCATGCAAAAATATTATAATCGTTATTAGCAAAAGATTGTGGTGGCTTGGTATAGGTCGTTCTGTTATTGATACCTATGGCTAGATAACGAAACGCATCTGCTGCATGAGAGGTGTAGTCATGTCTTGGTTGATCTCTAAATCTTTTTTTCTTCTCATCCCACTCTTGTCTATACTGCTTCATCATTTCAAGTCCTGTATGGCACTTGTCTCTGTCAAAATAACATTTAGGCATCAGCAATCGTGCAGCATTAATACCATCAGCTACTTTCATTTTCGATACCACCTTAAAACGAATACCGAGACTAAACGCTGTTTCCATCCTGGATTTGCCTGACCCCAACTCTCTAATCTCAATATCGTGTGGAGCAAGGTGATCTCCATAATGATAATCTTTCTGGCGAAGTACCTCTGCATAATGGTCAAGTCCAAAGCCAGTATTCTCATAATAGTCGATAACATTAACAGCACCTCCCCTGTAAACCTGCGCAAACCAAATCGCAGTTGAATCGTTAATACCTAAATCCCAAGCTGTATGAACTGGCAAGGCAGGATCATAAGGAACTCTTGTAATCCTTCCAGCATCTTCAGCTTCAACAAGCAATCTTCCGTAATACGCACCGATAATCGCAGCAGTAAACGAACATTCATACTCTTGTTCATACTGCTCAAGTGTCATCTGAGACTTTGCAGCATCTAACTCTGTTTCTTTTACAAGTTGAGTTTCACTTGCCTTGGCAATCTTCCAATACCAATAATCAGATCCCTCTTCTGTCTCATGCTTGGCTTGCGTTAAGATTTCATAAAAATGATTATGCCCATTTGGCGTGCCTAGAAATATGGCAGCACCCTCTCTATCCGATAGTGCAGGTCTTACAACCTCCCCCCATACTCTGGGATTCTGCATGCCATACTCATCAAATACACACAAGTCCAAATAAATACCTCGAAGCGCATCTGGATTCTCGCCTGACAATAACATTATCCTTCCACCATTAGGGAAGTCTGCCCTCAGTTCTGTCTCGTTGAAACTAACTCCTGGTATCACACCTGCATAATATTTTACATAATCCCAACTAATCCTCTTGGCTTGACTAAAAGTAGGCGCAACTAAAGCAACTCTCGGTCTTGGCAGAGGACAAGTCAATGCATGTTTAATCATGTGATTGACTGCAAACACAGTTTTGCCAAATCTTCTGTGCATGACAAGCACATTCCAACGCTTCAAATCTCTGTGCATCTCTGCTTGTAGCACTCTTGGCTTATACGGAATCTTTATTTGTGCCATCTGTTTCCCATACTACTCTTAATGTTCCATCACTTATCTCAACACCAGTCCTTGATTTGCCTTCACCAAACTTTTCTGGCAATACTTTCTGCACCTTCCATCTGACATGTGTTGCATAATCCCTCAACAAATTAGGATCGTATATCTTTCTCTTGTGCAAAGTATCTAAGAACATGCCTTCTAACTCCTCTAAAGCTTTCTCAGCAGCCTGTTTCTGTGCAGTACGCACAGTATCGTTTAACTCTTCGTCTTTGGCCATGTGGCGATAAAAGGTGGCTCTGCTTACCTTCTCGTCTTTGCATGCTTGGTACAGACTATGTCCGTCTGTAATCTTTGCTAGTATCTTGTTCTTCTTGTATTTACTGATTGGCATTGTGTGTTTCTATGGTGTTATTAATATACATATATGTGTAGCTGTCGTTGACTGGTGGTACTGCCTTTGCAAATACTCCCCCCTGCTGCTGCAATGTTGTTGCATTTTTGCAACTATAAATCTTTTTTGTAGTTTTTTATATACTATGCTGCGTGTCATTGTCTCATAAAGTGTTTATAAAAACATATTAAACCTATACTATATATAAGCTGCTGGAAATCAAACAAATAAAAAAAAATTGCTGCTATAAAATAAATATACTTGACATATTGTAAAGCATAGTTTTATACTAGGTATAACTTAACAACAGGAGTATATTTTATGAAATACGAAACAACATTAATGATAGCATTGGCACAATTCTTTTTATTGCTTCCAATATCATTTTACTTTTTATCTTTAAACATGCCCTTAGTATTTTTTATATTACTAATGACTTCAGGCATGTTCACAATAATAACATTATACTATCCATTAATAACAATTCATAACAACAAATAGGGAGTTTTTAACTATGAATAACACTACAAAAAAACTAATGACAGATATAGAACATGAAATACATAGCATTAGATACACGCTTAATAATATTAAAAAAAATGGTTTACCACATAAAAAAACCTTTGAAATACTGTTTAATACTCTCATTAAAAAGAATAAAGATTTACAGGACATGATTGTAAAACATCATAAATATTTATTATTAATTGATAACAACAAGGAGCAATAGAAATGCCACATTTTACACAATCTTATAAATACGAAGAAATACAAAGTTACTTTAATGATTACATTGCAGAACAAGACAAACAATGGTTAAAAGATAATATAGATGATTTACATCATCATTGTTTTAATACAGATTATTATATTATTGGCACATATAAGGCCAAACAATGGTTGGGCGATCAAGCATTTGATATAATAAACATAATCAAAAACTATGAACAGGATAATTTTGGTAAAGTTACGACAGACTTTTCAGAACCTGAAAAAGTTGTAAACATGTATGTTTATATTGTGGGCGAACAAATAGTTCAAGACTACATTAATAAACAAGCTGCTTAAGTTAGTCTATAATAGCTGGATTATTTCCAGCTATTCAAGATTTACTTAGTAAATCATAACAACAACAGGAGTATAAACAATGCAATCTTTAACCTTACAACAAGTAAAAGAAAAACTTAAAACATTAGATGATAAGACTTTATCTAATATGCTTAAACAAAGACAAGACAACACATCAGATTTAAGAGAAGCAATAAAGGATGAGATGGCTTGCAGATGTGCTAAAGAATACATTTTAAGAGAAGCTGGAAAAGCTGGACTTAATACAAATCATTTAAATAATAAAATAGAAATTATAATTGGATAGGAGCAGCATCAATGACTAGACTAGATTTTTATGCTTTATGCAGCACTTATAATATTGATGTAAACATAGCTTTAGAAAATGATGATTTAATAGAATTGTTAAAATCTAAAGCAAGTTATGAAACAATAGAAAAGTTTTTACAGGAGCAATTTTAAAATGAATTTAAACCAATTAAATAAAATTATTACTAATAAACAATCAAGAGAATTACAAATTGAAATATTAGTTAATAATAAACCACATTATATAAATCACATTGAAAGCGATTTTAATAATGAAGCATTGTTAATAACTTTAACTAAAAAAGAGGACAACAATGAATAGAAAATATTTAAACATGCACATAGACCAGGCAACACCAAAAAAGATGAGTAAAAGAGAAAAGATTATTTTAACTATAGAAAGCATTGCAATAGTAATGCTTTTTATATTTTTCATCTTTTTATTCTTAATATCAGATATTATAGAAAACTATTTTTTAGGCTTGTAGAGAGCATAAAACTATATTTAGGCTAGTCAACTACCAAACTAGCCTTTACACAGTCTCACAAGTCTTTAAATCGTCATAAAACAACATATAAGGAAGATAAATACGCATAGTATAGCATATAAGCATAGTATATAAACTATTATAGTATATAAACTAATATATATTTTTATAAATAAATATTACTGTAATAGATACTATGCTTAGTATATAAACTATTATAGTATATATGCTGCGTAGCATAGTAGAGAAAGAGTATCATGGAAAGTGAAAATCACCAAGAAAATAATTTAAATGTTTGTGAAAGATGCAAAATAAATTTGGTAAAGACAGAGTTGATGAATGTTTTTCAATGCCCTATGTGTAAAATTGTAATAGAGAAAGAGCAAAAAAAATGAGAGGGAAAACTCCCTCCCATCTTCTCATCTTAACAACATAGAGTTAGATAACAGAATCTCACTCAGCATTTAAACTAAAAGAGAAAGCAAAAAAAATCAATCTTTTTTATCCTCTCCACCAAGCGCACCATAACCACAAATATCTGTCCAGCTATCCACATGACCTGGACTCTTGACCAATCGACAAATTTTAAGTGCAATCAAACAAAGATACACCATGCGAACTGATACCTTTATGCCAAGAATAGCTGACCACATTGTCGCAACTCTTTGGTGATTATCATACGCATCACCATAATCTTTTGCTCTATCCCCATTGATTAAATCTGCTGCTCTTTTTAAATACCAATCTCTTTTCATATCTTATCCCTTACAATAAAAAACCAAGTATCAATATCAACTTCACACACCAAGTCTTTGCTCGAAGAGAAAGCAGAATCCAACACCTCAAGTCTTATCACACATTTGATAGGGTGATTGTTGAACTTGTAAATGAGAACTGGCTGCCTGTCTCCAGCATTGTCAACGCATTGCTGCCACCAGCTTGGCTTGTAAGTTGTGCCCTTTTGATAAGCCTTACACTCGATTGACCAGCCTGGAATCTCTATATCTGCACCACCAACTTGATACTGGTCTAAGTTTCTTTTTGCATCATAGCCAAGCGCATCTTTGATGAGAGAGCAAATCTTTCTCTCAAAACCAGCGCCTTTGTCTCTACTGTTGGCCAAGCATTTTCTCCTGCGCTTGTTTCATAAAGTCATTGGCCTTGACTTCTCCATCAGTTGCTAACTCAATTTTGTTCATGGTTTCTGGCCTAGGAAACCTTTTGCCTTGCAATAAAAGAGAAATGGTGGACTCGTTCATGCCACACATCTTGGCAAACCTGTACTGAGAAATCTTTTTGGTTTTTAAATAATCTTTTAATAACATATTTTTTTTTTACCACATGCTTGACATTATGTAAAGAGCAATATAATAATATATGTGGAGGTGCAAATGACTATACCAATTTACAGGAGAACTTTTGGCAGCTTGCATGAATCAGCAAGCAATGGAAACTTGCCAGAGGATCAAGCTATACTCAAGCTCTATCTTAGAAAAGAGCATAATATGAACTATCCAGATGCAGCGCCAATGATGCTTGGTCGTATGGTACAGACAGGATTAGATCATCATTTAGGTTTGCATGATTATTCACAGGAACAAGGACAACAAGAAGGTCTTGAGATTAACCAAGCAATCAGAGAAGCCTTGACAGAATATCAAGTATACACACCAAGGACTTGGGATAACGGAAAAGACCAGTCAGCCTACGATAGCTTCCAAGACTTCTTGCCAGATATGGTTAAGTGTGCAGCAGAGGGATTGAAGCAATATTTTCAAAATGTCAATGCTATCGAGGGAGAGTTTGCACAAAGATACAATGAGCCATTGATTGATGTACCAATATTATTTTATCAAGATTATTCAGGTGGTGGCAAGCAGATAGACTTGAAGTGCCAAGTGCCAAGAAAAAATCCTACAAAGAAAGATGGCACATTTACTTACTCAGCACCAAAACCTAAAACAGAGCCATCTCCTGCATGGATTAGACAACAAGCAGTTTATTGGAAAGCAACAGGACAGAAACCTGCTCTGCTTTGTGTGAGTGCAAAAGATTATCATATCATTGATGAAACGAATTGTGAGCAGCTACAAGATGATTACTTGCAAGTTGCTTATGATGACATGGTGCGTAGCTGGTTAGTGCTGCAAAACAAACTTAAGGATAGTCAAGGCAGTTGGAAACATATTGTTGAAAGAACTAAACTTGATGGAGCAGAAATACTAAACAGGTATGGGCCAAATATATATAAACTATCTCAACAACTATGGAGTATTAAATGACAGAAAGACACACACTACACAGAAAAGATGCAAGCGAAACAAGTATTGAAGCTGCATATACTGTACCATTAGGCAAGATGGAAGCGCTTGTCCTTAAAACAATAGATGACTTTGGAACATCTGGTTGCATACAAGATGATGTACTAGAAAAACTTAGCAACTATCCTTATTCATCTGTTACTGCTCGATTTAAGAGCCTAGAGAGCAAGAAACTGATTACTAGGTGTAAGACCTTTGCAAAAGGCAGATCAGGCTCTAGGCAAGAATATATGATGTCTAAACGATTTTATGATTTAGATGAGGATTTGACAGAGGAAGAAAAGCAACAAGGAATATTAGGAGTATAGGATGGATAACAAACAACAAAACTTACATGTGAACGAGCATGAAATAGAACAAAGGATTGATAATCTTAGGTTTGAATTAGATAAAATAGAAAATGAAATACAAAAACTACATAGCACAAAGAACAAGCTACAAGATGCTCTTGCTTTGGTAAGACTTGTGTCTGGTGGTAAACATGGCTGATCTCAGTAAAACTATGGATGCAGTTGCAGAACTGCATAAATCACATGGAGTGCAACAAAAAGGTGGTAAATTTTATACACAGGTTGTGCATAGGATGGAAGCCTTTAGAAGAATACATGGCACAGATTTTGGCATTGATACTCAAATATTAGTCAATGATGGCAAGAAAGTTGTAGTCAAAGCAATTATTGCAGACAAAGATAATCGCACAGTTGGTGTTGGCATGGCTGAAGAGATACGAGGACAAGGACTTGTTAACACAACATCTGCATTAGAAAACGCTGAAACATCTGCTATTGGAAGAGCATTGGCTAGTCTTGGACTTGCTGGTGGAGAGTATGCAAGTGCAAACGAAATGGATGCAGTTGTGCGCAAGACTGATGCTATTAAAGAGACACCTCAAGTTGAGGTAAAAGAACAGGAGGAGAGTAGCACTTCCAACAACTCTTCTCCTGTACCAATGAGTAGCAGCAAGATGTTCGACAAGATAAAGAAACACATAGAGTTGATACAAAGAAAAGGCTACAAAGAAAGTAACAAGGAGGAAATACAACACGAAGAATTAGTAGCTTACTTTGTAGAGTGCAACGACACTCACTTCAAAACTATGGATGAAAAACATGTTCAAGATTTAACAAAAGAGTTTTTTAGAATTGAAAAAGAACTTAAATTTTATATAGAGAGGGCAAAATGAAAGAATATAAAAAAGTAGCAACCATGACTATTTGGAAAAATAATGGTGGTAAAATTATTGCTGGAAACGCTAACTGGACACCTTATGTTGGTGGTGTACCAACAGATATTTTGTTAAGTAAAGACAAAAAATATCAAGTATCACTTTTTAACAATGCTGATGGTTCACAAAATGTTGCTGTTTCTGAAGTAATAGACAGCTATGAAGATGTAAAATTTGACAAAGTATCTGACTCAGTATCACAACCAGCAATGAAATCTATTGCAGAAGCACTTGAAAGCAAAAAAGGAAATCAATCACATGAGGATGACTAAATAATGTTTTAGTTATCTCATCTTTTTCTTTGGTTTCTTACCAGCTTTTTTCATGGCAATGGCAGTTGCAGCTTGCTTCTTCATCTTAGCTGACTTGCCTTTGCCTTTTTTTCCGTAATGTCCTGGCATATCTCTCTCCTTTTCCATTTGTTGTAGTTTAAATTGTACGCTATTAGAGTTTACTTTTCTAAATTTATTTATCAACCAATTAAGTAAGTTTTTAATTTTTTGTATTAATATTTTTGTGAGCATAAAATCTCCATTATGTTTTTTTCTTTTTAGCTTTGTTTCTTTTCAGTATTGCCCTTCCTTTTTTTCTAGCATCAGCAGAACTACTTGCTCCCCATTGACGAAGTGATAATAATTTTCTTGTTGGTTTGCCTTTGGAATCATAGTCTGGCCCTCTTGCGCTGCCCATCCTTACAAGAAACTGTCCTCTTCTTGGATTGTCTCCAGACTTGATAGGTCTTTTTAAGTTAGCGCCTGTTGTTCTCTTAAAAAACTTACGACCAGCTTCGTTCAAGCCACCTTTGGGATTCTGATATTTTTTAGCTACCATTTATCAAACCTATCCTTGTGCCATGAAAGTTGTCTATGGTAAGTTTTTGCTTTCTTCCGTTTGGCACATAGCTGCAATGAATCCATCCACTATTGCCACCAGAATAATATTCCAAGATCAACTGATCGTAAGGCAGGTTATCAGCAATCCATAATGCAAGTTCATAGTTATCAACACCTGGTACTTCAAAGTCTGCTGCTTGACCTTTAGCATGCTGACTTGTGGCTTTTGAATTTATTGCTTCACACAAAGCTACACTTCTATATCCACTTGATACAATAAATGGCCCAAACTCATCACGAATAGGTTGCAATATATTTTCACACAAATCAATCATACACTTAACTTGCTCATCATTTGGTGAGTTGTTTATGTTCTTGCGTAAAGCTGTGCTGCTTTTGCACATTTCTTCTAATGAAAAGTTTGGTGATAAGTACATTACACAGACTTTCTTTTCTTCTTCATAACTTTCTTAGCAGTTGTAGAGTTTCTAAGTTTCTTAAAATCTGCACCAGTAATCTTGTTTCTTGGTGGTGCAACTCTTGCTAACTTCTTTTGCTTTGGACTGTATTTACTAAATGGCATTATGTTCTCCTCTCTGCTTTTAATCTTTTCTTAGCATTTTTAAATAAATTAACTACTGTATTTTTCTTCATAACTTTTGCTCTTTGCTCTGCTACTGTTAGTATTTGGATCTTTCTTGCATAAGGTTTATTAATTTTTCTAACCTTTGTGATTGTTTTTCTAGCATCCGTTGGAGTAGCAAATTTAATTCTAACTGTGTCTTTAGGATTCTCGTCTGTGTATAATCTCCTACCACTTCCTTTTGGCTTTTTACCTGTGCCAACTTTAGGATCTCTTCTTTTTCTTTTTTGCACTTGTTTTCTTTTTACCTCTCAATAAATCTGCATCTGCTTTTCTAGCGCCACCTTTACCACTTACAAAAGACTTTACTCTCCCCATTGCCCATTGGTGTGCAGAAACTTTTGGTCTGCTACCAGACGAATAGTATGCACCTAAACCTCTTTTGTAAACTTTATCAAGTGTTCCCTTTGAGTATCGTGATGCACCTGATATACCTGCATATCTTGACATTATCCCTTACTCCTTCTCTTGCTAATGGCATCCATCATAGCTTTTGTGAGTTTGCCCTGTCTATATAGTTTGCGAGTACGCAGTATCTCTTTTTCTCTTGCACTAGGATTCTTTGCACCAGATACATACTTCTTTGGCACACCTCTTTTAGTCTTTGCGACTTTGGCAAACTTTCTTCTCATCTTTTTTTTCTCTTTGCTTGTTTAAAATTCTTGGCAGTTGGTGCGCCCTTTGATCCAGGTCTACGCATCTTCTCTCCACTTCCTGCTTTTATTCTTTTTCTTTTTGCGTGTATGTTTCTATATAAACTCATAACGTGTATCCTTAAATGTCTAAATAAATCTTGCGTTATTTTTTCATGTTCTCCCTTGCTAC
>VTLG01013269.1_pt1 | contig 19393 bp, 26 predicted proteins | sample 4694571 | NCBI WGS metagenome assembly VTLG01 (sample SAMN12604809, study PRJNA352737) | marine metagenome | biome: ENVO:00000447; feature: ENVO:00000209|ENVO:00000569|ENVO:01000036; material: ENVO:00002151; isolation source: viral sequences binned using virsorter ...
TGACGGATAAATTCGTTTTCTGTTAGCAAATGTATTTCGGACAACTTGTAAAGCTACATTATCGGGTCCAACGCTATCGTTATCCGCACGGTTTAGTAACGATGTTGACCAATAATTTTCCCATTCATTAACTTCTGGCACAACAAACATTGTTGAAGGATATATGCGCCTTCTATTTGCAAAAGTGTTTTCTACAACCTGTTGCGCTACATTATCGGGTCCGACGCTATTATTGTCTGCACGGCTCAACAAAAATTGCGACCAGTAATTTTCCCACTCATTAATTTCTGGAACTATAAACATCGTAGATGGGTAGATGCGCCGCCTGTTCGCAAAAGTGTTTGCTATTACCTGTAGGGCGGCATTATCTGGTCCGACTTCGTCACTGTCTGCTCTACCCAACAAATTTAACGACCAATAATTTTCCCATTCATTTGTCGTAGGAAGGTTAAATAAATCTGCGGTCAATATTGAAGCTTTATTATTTTTTGTTACAAGAACAATATCTTCTGCTGACTTAGACGGACCGTATAGACCTGTTGCGGCAATATTGAACAAATTAATTTTCCAAAAATTCTGCCAATCCAACGAAGTCGGTAAATTAAATAAATCTGCTGTTGTTATTGATGCTTTGTTAATAGACACATCTGCGTCAATAGTTGTATCAACTGATGTGCTTTGCGTTGCACCTGCCGCAGATGTTTTTGCGCTTTCCGTGCTTGCAGTTTGACCACCACCGCCACCCGTGCCGTATTGTAACCCTTTTAATTGTCTTTCAAATCTTTGATATGCCGCTCGTTGTTCAAATACGTCACCACCTGCCAATTTAAACGCTTCTGCAAGTTCTGTGCGTATTGCTATTTCTCTCTGATTTATTCGTAATCTTGTTGCCGCTTGTTCTGCTTGTGTTAATCTATTGAGTGAATCACGCGATTCTTCTGTTGAAGCACGAAATTCGTCAGATGCTTCGCGCAATGCGCTAAACGAATCAGACGTTTTAAACATATCTTCGCCCAATTCTGTAAATGAAAAATCACCAAAAACACTACGAAAATTTCCGACAATTTCTTGAAAGTCTGCCAACAAATCACGACCCAAACGGTTTAAACCGCTAAGATCGTTTTTAAGTAAATCTCCACGATTTACATCTTCATACGGTGCCATATTAAAAAACGAGCGTGCTCTACTTAAAGCATTTGCTTGCGAACCTGCGTTCCCACTACCAGACATTAACTGGTCAAATTGTTGAAGTAGGATAAAAAAGTCTTGTATTGTTTCGGCAGATTTTTCTAAACCTTCAGAAGGGTCAAAATCAAATGATTGATTAAATAAATTTTCGATTAGGAATTCAATACTGTTTTTTAATTCATAATTTTCTTCTGCAAAAAGCGTTTCATAAACGCCCAATGAACTTTGTGCAGTTCTTCGCGCTTGTTCGTTAAGTTCTGCAAGCGCAGAAGATAATTCTCGAATTGCAGGTGGACTATCAGACAATGCTTGATATGAACCGACTAAAATATCAATTGTTGAACTGACCATTGGTAAATAATTACCCCTTGCCATTTCTGCAAGGTCTTTACCAAATTGTGCAAATTCTGGTGAAATTTTACTAAGTGAATTTAAAGTAGCGTCTAATGTTCCATTAAGAAATTGAAATGCTTCGTCAACTTCTTTTAAAACCTCTGCGAACATTACTTCATGTTTAAAAAGGTTTTCATCGACTTTAAACTTTTTGAATTGTGGTCGTGTTGGCTCACTAATTCTGTTGCCTTGTATTTCCAAACCTGCCGCTCTCACTCTTGTTGGCAGTAAATCTAAATCATCAACCTTTTCTCCGATTGTGTCTAATATATCATCTAAACCCTTTGCTGTTGCTCTGTCTAATTCAATAAATTCCTGTTCAAGTTCAAAAGTTAAACGGTTAAAGTCTTGTTGCGCTTGTTCGCGGTTTTCTTGTTCTTTTTCAAGCGTTGTAATATATCTTTCTAAAAGGTTGGTTGATTTCTCAGTTTCATCGAAAATTAAATCATTAATAGCGCGAAAAATTAAAGTAAAAGGGTCAGTTGTTGCGTTTACGTCGATATCTGCAACATTTGGGTTTGATGCTACTGTAAATATTCGTGAAAGTTCAAATAAAGGTATTTCGGTTAATAATGTGTCTATTGCACTAATATTTGCGCGTGTTTGGCTTCTTTCATTTGTGAGTTCGTCAATCGCTTCTGATGCTTGTATTAATACGGCCGCAAGCGTTTCGCTTATTTTTGATGCTTTGTCGAGTTCAAGTACAAATCTTGTCAAACTATTGTTGATGGTTGTAAATGATTGACTTAAAGTCGCAGAAGTTTGACCGAATTCTGTTCTTACTGCACCTTGTTGCGATTGTATTGCTGTTATGATTGTTTCGCTTGTTATTTTTCCTTCGGAACCTAATTCTCGCAACTGACCTACACTTACGCCTATACCGTCTGCAATAGCTTCTGCAAGGCGTGGCGTTTGCTCTAATACAGAATTAAGTTCATCGCCACGCAACGTCCCAGATGCAATTCCTTGCCCCAACTGTATTAATGCGGCATTTGCTGATTCTGCCGACGCGCCAGAAATAGTTATGGCTTGTGATATTGTTTCTGTTACGTCTACAAGTTCCTTTTGCGTTAAACCCAAATCTTCTGTAGAACGCGCCAACCTCGCATATAAATCCGCTGTTTGTTCAAACCCAACCCTGCTTTCTTGCGAAACCTTAAATAATTGCTCTTGTGCAAGACCAAGTGCAAAAGTTCCATCGGTAACAAGTTTTAGTCTGTTATTTATTTGCGTTGATACGTCTAAAAGGTCAGTAAATTCTTTAATAATTACGGATGTTGTAAGTAAAGCGAACGCACCTTTTAGTTTTCCATAGCTATTAGATAAGTCGTTTGTTTCTTTTGCTACTTTTTTTTGCTTTTTTCCTAAACGATCAATCTCATCTCCCGTTTTACCTGCAACTGTTCCTGTACGTTTAAATTCATCTTTTAAACCGTCAAATTCTTTTGTTAAATTATCGGCTTCCCTTGCCGTTTGTTTTGCCGCTTTTTTAATATCATCAAGGTTTTTCTTTATATCTCTTGTGCTTTGTTTTGTTCTGTCTTGAAGCTCTATCGCTATACCTGTAACCGCTACCATTTTATTTGCTCTTTTTATTTGCTTGTTGGTTTAGCGTTTTTATTTGTTCTTCAACGTAAACTTTATCAACTGCTGTAATTATTTGATGGAACCGTTCAAAATCTTCTAAGTCGTGCGGTCCGTATGTGTTTGCGTATGTTACTATTGCATCTATTGGTATAGCTTGCGGGTATGCACCGCCAAGACCACCGCTAATATAATTTCTACTTCCAGACAACAAATAAAACGCTTGCAGAATCCATATATTGTCGCTAAATGGGTCGGGTTTGCTTTGCAGTATTTTATCGGCTTTTGTTTCTTTTCCCTGCTGTAATTTTTTTTCTAACCGATCTGCGTGTTTGCCCCATTTTATTTGCCATCTGACGACTTCGACGAGTTTTTTGAGCTTTCCTCGACTTCTGCTTGTCTATATATAGCTTGTTCACCTGCGACGGTAAGTACATCTTCCCTAAAATCTTTAAGCTCGCTTATAAGTTTCAATGCGTTTTCTGCGCTGTATTTTAGCTTCTCGCCTTCATACTCTACCCCTTCCCAACCCAATAAAATCGTTTCGGAAATACATTTGTTTAGTATTTCCGTTTGCACTTCATCGGGTAATAAACCACGGTCGCGCAGGTGTCGGTGTGGCTTTAATAGAGCTTGAAACCTTTTTTGGTAATTTGTGTTTCCAATACGTGCAATTTTAAGTTTAGTTTCCTCGCCCCAATCAACCCAAACGCCATCGGCTTCGCTGTTTTCGTCAGTGCGGTAATGCTTTGCTAAATCCATTTTTGTTTCTCCATTGTTGGGAATGGTTGATGGGTGCAACCCCCAACGGTCGCACCCACCTCTGGCCAGATATTAAATGTTGGGTATCTGGATTAAGTTTGCGTCCGTGAAATGACAATGGTTTTTTCATCGCCACTTGTGCCGTGCGTCCCTCCGGGTTCTGCGGCAAAATCAAACGTAAGCATAATATCGCCATCAAGTCCGGGGTTTGTTGCAGGTTCAGAAGTAAACACAATCTGCGGCAAGTTAAACAAATACCTGTCGCTGTTTTGCATATCCAAACTAAACGCCATCATTTGTTTAGTAAATGCTTCAAACGCTGTATCTAATGACCACGTTGTGCCGTCCAAATATACTGACATTGTGCCAGTAATTTCTGGACTACCCTGCGGCATACGGGTGCGTTCAAGTGAACCCAAACCTTTTGCTGGTCTATTGGGTATTGCGACATTAAGTGAAAGTTCCATAATGTCATAAGACACAACGCTGTTGTTTATCCATAGCGACCCAAAACCGCTTACTTCACTTGATACATCTTCCGATGCGGCCGCTGTGACCGTGCCACTTCCCGCACTGCTTGATGTTTGCGCACGGTTCTTACCATCAAAACCAAGACTACCAGTGATTATTCCGTTAGGGGTTTGTGACAAACTAAAACTATTGATCCTCGCCCCCGTCATTAGATGGTATTTATTGCTTAAATCTTGGTATTGTTGTTGTATCGAATAGCTGTGTTCTGTGCTTCCACCAAAAACATACTGCCCGATTATATTAATTGTGTCACCAGACGCTTCAGTAACAAGCGTTGAAGAATTTATTACAATCCCCGTAGCACTTACCGATAGCACCTTGAACCAACCGTTATTAGCGGCATTTGTAAAACCCGATACGTAAATCCACTGACCTACCGCAATATTTTTTGTGTTAAAATTAGTACTTGTTGACGTAAACTTATTTTCAACGGGTGAACCTGTTGAACTTGCGGCAATGTCAGTTGCGCCAGAAACATTTGAAGCGGTTGACCAATCAGCATCCGAACGAATAGCTGAACGCATAAAATCGTCATACGTCTGCGCTGTAAGCTCAAAATCAAAACTTGCTGTTGGGGTTATACCAACGCGCTTACTATCTGACAACTGCGCATCCGACCTTACGGTTTGCGAACGCACACTTTCTAAACCATAAGCCATCGACCCGCTTGTAATGGGCATGGCTAAAAAATCATTACTTGGGGTTGTTCCCCAAGTCGTTTCCCGTGTAGTGGAAACTTGTACTTGATTACTGTCTGCCATTTTTATTTGCCTTCCCGTTACGCCATTAAATCATAGCGAAACGGCGTTGTTATGTTTACTTGATAAAAAGGTTCGTCATCTTCGCGCCCGATTGGTATTACGCTTGATGCCTTAAAAACCACGCCCGAAATGGTAACACCACGCAACGCAGTGCCGACATCGTCAGCAATTGCAATTGCCGTATTTGCACCAACATCTGTAGGTGTAAAAACTTGGACAAGTATAATGCCAACTTGCCGCCATCTGCGGTTGCTCGTCCCGCCAATGCTTGCTTGATTCTGTTCGCCCGCTTGTATTGCTATTCTTGCCCAACCTTGATGCGTTGCGCTGTTAAAGTCTGTCAACGGATCAAATGGCATATTAGGCCAAGCTATTGGAACAAGTGGCCGTAACGTGTCCATCTGCGCCTTAAATCGCGTTAGTATGGTATCGTATGTTGTTGATAAGGCCATTTTTTACCTTAGACCGATTGCTGTTTCTTCTTCTTCAATTGAAATGGCTACCATACCCTGCGGTGCTTGTTTGCTCCACGTGCCCGACTCCAATCGTTGGATATATGGCAGGTTGTTGGCTAACCAAATGCTTTGACCTTCTTTATTTTTATCAATGTTTTTTTGTCCACGCGCAACCGTATCTGTTGCTACAGCGTTCGGTTGATTTTTCTTAAACCGCTTACGTTCGTTTGTGTTTGGACTAACATTTGAAACTTGCCAGTTTGCCCTTGCTCGACCTGTATCAACGGGTGTCCGGTAAACTATACGCGACAGTAAATTAAGAGCAAAAACACGCTTGAAGGTTTGCGTATCCGTTTTTAATTGCTCTAAAACTCGATCTAATTCAACGGAAAATTGATCCGCATTTTTTTTGTTAGACATTATACGCGCACGTGCAAAGAATATAAAACATCTGATGCACCCGCCCTTACGATTTGTACATTTATAATTTCTAATTTGTCTGTATCGTCAACAAACTGATCGCCAACGGCAGGTACAAAATCACCATCATCGCCTTTAGCCGCTACAAGGTATTTTCTATCGGTGTTTTTTACTACCACACCATCCCGTTGGGATTGTTTAAAATCATCTAAAATACCAAAAACAGAACGGTTACTTGTTGCCGTGCTTTCTACCTTCCACGGTGTCGCTGTTGTTGGGGTTTGAGTTTGCCTATTTATATCATAGCTTACACCGTGCGTTTCAAGTAAGCGTTTTGCGAGATCAGCTTTTGCCGCATTACTCATTTTACGCTCTCTCTATCTCACCCGACATTGTACTGCGCAAAGTTCCAAGACCGCCAATAATACGAACAATTATGGGTATAAAAGGTTCAACAGAAGCATTTGAAAAGTATTCCACTTTTATCGGTCCGACTTCTTCAATTTTAGTTTCGCCGCCACGGTCGTAGTTTTGATTAAGTGGTTTTGTAAGATGCAAAAGCGCAAGTTCGCACGTTGCGTCTTTAACTCTTTGCGGAACTGTGTTTGTTGCTATGGTTCGATCTTCATAATCTGTAGCGTCTGATCTCGGCCAAGCTAAGGGTTGCGTTAGACTAAACACTTCACCAGTAAATAAAAACATACCATCAACAGAAGTAGTTGCGTATCGCAACGCACCTTCTTTTTTTGCGGTATTTGAACTCGTCCAAGTTGTTGGTGCGCTATGATTGTCAAAATAAGTAGTTGCATCGGTAACAGATATATATGAATCTGCACCTGTTACCACCGAACCATCTTCTACAATTAACGCCATGTTTTATTCCTTGTTCAATGGTTCTTCTATTTTTTTAGGTTGTGCTTTTTTTCTTGGCGTTGGCTTTTCTTCTTTATAACCTTCCCTTTTATAATACGTTTCTGCAATACTACCTTCATCAACAACTACGGTTTCTTTACCTTTGTACAGTGTTTTTACCATTTTTTGCCTGTTTATAAAAAAAGGGAAGGGGAATTTTTCCCCTTCCCCCAATAGTAATAAAACTTAACCGAAAACGCGAGTAAGCAAGTCGCCCTGTATAACCTTTGCGCCACACAATACATCAATACTAATCGTGTCGGTCTTGGTAGAACCATCGTAGTCAAACACAATACGCAAACCTAAACCACGGTCAGCAATGTATTCTGCACGTGCCGCACCCGAAGGCAATTCCAAAGGCACAGCGGCATACGTTAGTCCGTTAGGATGACCCGCAATGTTCATAACATGGTCAGTAGTTTCAAAAGTAAGTGCGGCATTATCAGCAACTGCCGCGCCAAGACCAGTTTCTTCAATGGTAATGGAAGTCGAACCATTGGTTGCCAACACAACGTGCTGTTTCGTATCACCTGCCACCGTAAAAACGTCACCAACCTTAATAGTATTACTACCACCATCAACCGTGAGCGTTGCCACACCTGCGGCAATTCCACTTCCATTATTGATAAGATAAGAAGCCGGACCGTTGGTGTCGTGTGTAGCGATATTCTGATCCATGTAAAAATCAGTTCCAAGTATTCGACCCATACTTGCCTCGCGCAATGCGTCACCACCATCGCCTCGCTGATCGGCCTGTAATACTTGCGTTACATTGCCAAGCATATCGGCTTTCGCTTGACTATCCAGAATTGCAATACGGCCTCGCGTTGGAACTTTCAAATCGTCCATCTTCTTTACAACTGCAACCAAATCCGCTAATGAGTCGGGCGGATCGCCTGCGGTTCCAACAAAATTAGGAATCTGGTTCGCCTTGCCCAGAATATAAGCGTCAATACTCTGAGCTATAGCAGAAACAGCAGGTTCCAGTAGTTGCTGACGGAAGTTTTCAAGTTCAAGCGTCCACTGCTTACTGGTAACAGCAAAAGTTACGTCAAAATGCTTTTCAAGCGTAAGGTTTCTGCTTGATTCCGTAGCGTCTTGCGTGGTTGTGGTTGAAGTAAATTCTTGTGCAGTAAATGAAGCCGGTCCGCGTACTGCAATCGTATCGCCAACCTTTGCGCCCCTAAACTCGTCTGCATAGGAACGATTGAATAAATTAGCCGCTACCAATTCATTTTCCAGAATCAAGAGAGCTTCACGGCCGATAACACTTGGAGTAAGAAACGTATTCGCCATTTTTTTTACCTTTATTTATGCGGGAATTAATCCCTGTTCTCGTGCTTTTCTGTATTCGTTCAACGTCATTGAAGCAACTTCTTCGGGCGTATATTCCCGTGTCGTATTGCTTTGCGAAGTGGTGCTGTCTGGGGTTGTTCCCCCACCCGATTGACCATTTGCTTTAAAAGCTACTGCCAATTCTGCATCGTTTTTGCGTTCAGCGACAAGTTCATCAAAACCCATAGGCGTTAAATCTTTACCTGTTACTCTTGGCGTTCCGTCAGCATCAACAATTTCAACAATAACTTTCCCATTTTCGTCTGTTTTTGCGTTCACTTCATTTTTCAAAATAGGCATCAAAAGACGAGGATTTCCCCCCGCATTAACGATTGCAGTTTGTAGCTTTGAATCTATCAACAATTCTTTAATTTGTTCCATTCGTGAATCAGCCAAAGTCTGCACGGGCGCGACAGCTTTTTCTGTGTTTTCACGTGCGGAACGTTTGATGTTTTCAAGTTCCTGTTTCATCCGCTGTATCGCTTCAGATTCTTCGCCTTGACTCATCTTTAAAGAATTAAGCTCTTCAACCGCCTCGGCCACATCTGCGGCACTTAAACCCAAACTTGAATATTGTTTTAGACCGGTTTCCGCAGTTGCGGCACGTTCTTTCAATTTGCCAAGCGTTGATTTAAGACCATTAATATTTTCTAACGCATAACCCCCATCGGGAGTAACAGACAAAATAAAACCACCATCTTCATTTTCCGTATAATACTCTTTGAGATTCTCCGGAATTTGGTCAGCAGTTTCATATATTGGTTTAAGCATTTAATCCCCATCGGTAAACTTGGACTCGCCAAGATTGTAAAAGGCATCGCCTATATTTTCTCTAAATTTTTAAGCTCTTCAAGGGTAAGAATTTTACCACTATTATTCGAAAACTCTGTTATCTTGATTTTGTTTCCCCTAAACAATTGTGTTCTTTTTTCACCAAGCACTTGTTTTTGCACTGTTCTTGGTTGTTTCCTTAACCATTGCCCAAAAGTAACATCTGACGGAACTGTGCCGTTCATACTTGCACGCGCACCAACTGGTGCATCTGCAACATCTAAACCCATTTCTTTATATGATTTTAAAACGGGGGTCATGGTGCAACGGCAATTAATATGCGCAGGTGGTTCTCTGTGTTGGGTTTTACTTTTGTATACTTTACCGTCCAATCCTGCACACTCTAAACAGGTTCTTGTGTCAAGAGTTGCGACCCATTTTACCCCCTTAATAATATCATCATTTTGCGCAAACGTTTCTTGCCGCGCTTTGTTTGAAACATTATTTGTTGCAGTTCGTACAATACCTTCGGCTTTTCTTCTTGTTGTTTGTAATATGCCATCTTTAAATCTATTTGCCCTTGTTCCTCTTACACGTTGTACCATCTGCCCAACAGTTTCGCCCTCTGCCGCACCTAACCTAATTGCTCGTTCAAGTTCTTCCTGTGTTGATCGCTGTATTTTTTTAAACCATTGTTCTAAGGGCGTTCCGTCAATAACTGTATTTACAGCAATTGAGCGTAACAGTTCTGCATTAGGTATAGCCGTAACAATATCTACGGGCGAAAGTTCTTTAATTAAACTTTGAAACCATTGCGCTTCGTTTTTTGTAAGTTCAAGAAGTAATGGTTTTAAACCGTTCCGTGCTTCTGTGAATGTCTTATTGTTTAATTTGGCAATAAACGCAAACAGTTGTTTCATTCTTGCAGTTGTGGCTACACCCGCATCTAAACCAACTCTTCCGATCTTATCGTATCGTTTTACTATTTGCGCTAATATGTCTTTTTCTAATTCATCAATCAGTTTATTTACTTTTTTTACTTCGGATGTTCCTAATTGCTGTAAATAAGCTTGATGGCGTATTACCCTATCCATTACCAGTTCATTCAATGTAGGGTCGTTTATTATTTCACGCTTAACGCTTTGTTTGTTCAATCTTCATCCCCAAGAAACGGGTCTTCGGTCTCAATACCCGCTATAATTTCATCTACTTCAACAGTTTCGTGATATAGACCACGGCGTTTTCTTTCCGCTAAATAGGTTCTTCTATCGAGAACACCTAATTTATAATCTTCTCGTATTTCTGTTAATTCGCTACCATTTACAATAGTATACCCTAAATCTTCAGAAATATTAATTTTTGGAACGGTATCGGGGTTTCTCTTGTCCCACTCTGCACATAGCTTAAAAGCTTCATACAACCCTTGTTCCATCAACATAACATAAGCTTCAATATCGCTTACTTCACGCCCTGCTTCAATTGCTAATTCTGTTGCTGTAGGGTTGCCTGTTTTCCTTTGAAGCGGTGCCATCCCCATATTCCGCATTTGGTTTTCAAGCTCACGCAACGCATCCGAACCAACTTTTACAGCAGAACCATTTGTTTCGACTACTGTAACATCGCTTTGCGGGTCTTTGTTCCCAAATATTTTAAATGGTCCGACTTCAATCGACGTTAAATCTTCTTTTGAAAACCCACGAAAAAACAACATAGGCACACGTGCGACTTGTTCGATGTTGTCTTGGTCGCTTTGGTTTCTCCAGTGCTTTGCGTTGAGGTGCGCCATTCCTTCCAACGGTGGTTCTGATTCTAATAAACCCTTCTTATTAGCGTATACAGTTATAAGTGGTATTTTGCCTAATGTGTTTGGAAATATATTTCCTTCTGGTAAAACCCATATTTCTTCGTCATCGTCATCGCCTATATTTTCCCAAACTTGTATTTCTTGCAAACTCCAAACAACCACGACTTCTTTATTTTCTTTTAAGTACGGGTTGTTTTTTTGTGTCGGTATAAGATGCCTTACATGCAAACGTGTTAAAACTTCTGCACCACCTATACGCATTGCGTCCCAATTAATAATATTATGCGGTGAAACACGCACCAAGTAAGGCCGCAAATTTAATTGCTGTTCATCTGCTAACGTAAGTTCTCGACCAAGTGCATTTTGAAGTTCTGTTGTATTTGGATATTCTGCCATTATATGCGTTTTGCCGTAGAGCAATAAATCCGTAAAACACTCACGACTAAATACAGTAAGATTGCGCCCTGTTTGGTCGACATTATCTGCAATAACTTTATAAAATTCTTCTGCGCTTTCTTCTAACGTTACAGCACTGCCAAAGGGTTTACCTGCTAAATCTTGAATCGTTTTTTTATATTCTTCTAATAGAACACTGTTATTTAAACGTGTAATATATCTATCACGCGATTCTCGTGGGTATTCTGGCAAATATTTCTGCGCTTGTTGGCGCATAGCCAAAGTGCCGCCCATTAAAGCATCTATTAAATGCCATTTGACTTGCATTTTTTTGTACGCTTCATTGGGCGTGTTTACCGTTATTTGTTTCATCTATATAAAGCTTCTATTTTTTGTTTAATGTTTGTCGTGCTGTAACCGTGGTTTCTGTTTAGATAGACTATGCGACCAGAATATTCAATACCCGTTACTTGCTTCATTTTAATCGGGCATTTATAATCGCTACCTAAAAATCTTTTATTAGGCTTATAAAATTGTAATAAGTTTACAAGCTCTTGTTCTGTTGAATAAATACAAATTTCGTCAATATGTCGAATGCTTTTTAAAACTAAAAACCGTTCGTGAATTGTATTTACAATAGGTTTTTTTTTGTTTTCTGCCTGTAGTCCAACAATCAAAAAATCGCATTCTTCTTTAGCGTCTTGGCACATCAAAGAATATCCTGCGTGCCATATATCAAACGACCCGAATAAAATGCCCTTTATTACTTCTTTATCGTCAATCTTATCGCTTATATCTATTTTTGTCAAGCGTGGTTCTGTGGTTCTTCTTGTTCTAATTTATTGTACAAAACAAGCAGTTCGGTATGCGCTTTCCAAAGTGCCGCCACTTCATTTTTAAGCATTTTTATTTCCGTGTTTACAGACGCATCTTTTTTTGGCTCCATCCTTGAAGGAACTTTTTTTGTGTTTAATTTTTTGTATTCCTCTTTTGTAATGGTAGTTTTGCCCAAAATAAACCCATAATTACTTTCTATATTTAGCTGTTTTTTTAGCTATCTTTTTAGGTTGTTTTGAAGCTTTTTTACCTTTTTTCTTATCTTCTCGCTTTTTTCTTGTAGTTGCGGCATATTCTTGTGCGGAAAGTGATTCAATTGCGCTTTCGGGAAGGTATCTTTCACCAGTTTTTTTCGATGGTTTGCCAGATTTTGTTCTCCAATTTTGTTTTGTCCATTTTTTCAAGCTCATCTGGCTTTTTTTTATTGCCATTAGTTTCTATACCCCCCGCCCGCTTTTTCGTATTCACGCACTAATAACTGAGCTTTTCTTGCACTCCAAACGCCTTTCGGTCCGCCACGTGTACCTGCTTTTATTTTTTCAAATAACCTTTTACGCATGGTTGGCTTGGTGTAGTTACCCGCTTCGTTTACCCTGCTTTTTGCTTTTGTCTTTCTTTTAGTTTTTGCCATTTTTACCCCTTTTTTAAGAGTGGCGGCAACCTGCTATGCGATCGCTTCTGGGACTATCCCAGATATATGCAAGTTCTCCCCGTGCCGCCACTCTATTTTTTTCTTGCATGGGGTAGTTTTGCAGTTTAAACAAAATCCATTTCAAAGCTTGATATTCTGTTTTCAATATCTATAGGGAATTCTTGCGCTATATAATACCCCAACGCATCTGTAAGGTGCGTCAATTTGGGGTCTTGCTTCTTGTCTATTTCACCCGCACCACCCTCTAACACCCGCACCCCTTCGAAATCTTTGTGTAAGTTTGGCGTAATGGCAGGGTTCAAAGCAAGTAAGTTTATATTGTCTGCTGTCTTTAATCTTGCATTTACAGCATTTACCCGTTGCCGTTCTCTTGGATTGCTACGACTCACTCTATTAATTATTTTATCTCCAAAAAAAGAACCTAATTCCTCTTCTATAATATCCCAATCTGACCCCCGTACTTGTGCCGTGCCTTTTGCGCCACCTGTTGCATCGCCGTATAAATAAATAGAACCTTTATGTTCTGCCCATTCCGATATTAATTTACTGCAAACAAGAGGCGTATTTGAATTTCTTGGTATGTAAACCTCGCCTATTACGGATGTTCCGTGTTGATCATTAAATAAAATGCTTTCTTGTGTAATTACTGCAACGCCCGGACTTACGTTGAAGTCAAAACAAAAATTTAAATCTTCGTTAGGGTTATAATATATTTCTTTGGTTTGGTTTTCCTCGCTGTAAGCATAATAAGCTTGCCCTTGAAAATTTACAAAAGAAGCTTCGTATTCTTGTTGAAACGTTAGTTCGTCCATCATTTGACGAGCGGCTTTAATTTCTTCTTCTGGCAATATTAAGGAACTTATCCAATGATATGCGCCCCACTCAGAAGAATCGCCCTTTTCCATCATTTGACTTTTTGCGTAGGTATGTAGGTCGTAGTAATGGTTTCGCCCTTCTGGAACTCCAACAAAATCGCACCAACCCCTTCGATCCGACAACGCAGGGCGAATATGTGCTTCCCATACATTCGGCTTCATGTTTGCGTATTCATCTAAAACGCCACCATCCCAACCTACACCTTCGATTCGTTCGGGTTTGTCCATCCCAAGAACGTGGATTTCTGCGCCATTTTTCAATCGGATTACAAGTTCGCCTTCGGATGGTTCGCCATTTCTCCAATTTGGGTGAACTAATGCTTTTAAATCTTGCCAAAATATGCGTTTAGCTTGGTCGCGTGTTGGTGCGGCACAGAAAAATCTTGGTGTGTTAAACATTGAACCACGCAACGCCCTCATCACAACTCTTCGCTTGCCGATTATCTCCGTCTTTCCGCTTCTTCTACCGCAAGGGAATGTGTTGAACCTATGCTTACCTGTAAAAGCTTTAAGTTGCTGTTCAATCGGTCTTAACGGTTGCCAGCGGTCCGTTAAATTCGTCATTATCCATTGTTCTTTCTATTGCCTGTAACGCTTGTGCAAATTCCTGTGCGGTTGAAACAGGGTCGCTAATTGTATTGTTTTTTATTTCTTCTCTAAGTTTTATTAATTGACTCATACGCCCCATGTATCTATCAATAATCGCATCAAAATCTGGTCTTTTTCGATTCATTTCTTGCCGTGTTGTAGCTTTACCAGAATTTGACCCTTCTGTTTCGCCTTTTAGTTGTTTTATTTCTGATATTTCAAACTCTACCGATGGGTCGTTTGGTGTTTCTTCAATAGCTTTACGGGCGTTTAATGCTCTTCTTATTCTTAATTTACAAAGTCTTATTTCATCTTCAACCGTATCGATTGGTATTTTATCGTAAATCTTCTTTTCTTCTTTTGTAAGACCAGTTTCGTATATGCCGTGTTTCACCGCTTTTTTATTCCCCCATTGGCTTACCGACTTGCCACCGTGCATACGACAACGACCATTAGGCATTGCGCCATTTTTGCACGGCGTTCCCTGTCGCGTTTTAGCTCCGCAAAATGCCATTTTATTTACATTGTATGTCAGAAACTTTTAAACGTAATACTTCCAGTTGTTTTTCAATATATTCAATTTTTGTATTTTGTATCGCATCATCGGGCAATGCGCCAATAGTGCCACGCGGCCAATTTGTGGAAAAATAAGTGTTAGCGTCTGTGTCTTTCCGCAAAAGCATTAAATCAACGTCCGTGCCCATGTTCCTTTTCTCTAAATCAGCAATGCGCAAACCGTGTTCTGTTATTACCGATTCCTGTTTGCTGATCTCTTCAACTGCGCGTTGAAGTTTTTGCTGTGATTCAAATACGGCCGAAATTTGATCCCATCCAAACCAAAGCGCAACGCCACCCGCAAGAAGCATAATTAATAAAATACCCGCTTCTTTAGATAGCTTTTCAACTGCGCCTTCCGTATCAAGTGCGTCAGACATTTTTTACCTTTTTATATTTTTCATCAAGTATTTTTACCGCACAATTATTCCATTTTACCATATGATGAAACCTTCGTTCAATTACACCCATATCGCGGATTTTTACACATGAAGGTGCTACCATAACAGTATAAAACGATTTGTAAAATGTACCTTCTTTTAAATAAATTGTTGTCAACCCGCCTTTACTTTTTTGCGTTATCTCTTGATTTATTGCCAAAAAAGGGATAGTTCCGACTAAATTGCCTTTTAAACCATTTTCTACATACATATTTACGTCTTCGTTTATTTTACCTTTGAAAAAAACACGCCTGTCGGTTTTACAAAAAAACGTGTTCATTGCCTTTCGACGTAAATAAATTTGAGACGCAAAACTTGATAAGATACCGCCAATAAAATCGCCCGTTTGCGCTATACACAAAGTTTGTAAATCTGTTTCTTCTAAATATCGCAAACATATGTTATAAAACGAATCTAAGTTTTTTATACGCCATTCGCCAAACATTTTTCGAGTTATGTTGGTTTCTTCTTTAAGGTTTTTCCATTTGTAATAAATACCAAAATAGTCATCGTCTAATAGAAGAAAGTATTTTAATTTTAATTCTTTTGCTAAATCATAACACGCGTTTCGTGCGTAAACAACCGCTTTTACTTGGTCTGGTTTATCGTTGCTAAATATATCGACCCACTTATAATCGTTTTTATTAAAAATTAATAGCTTGTTTTTATATATTTTTTTATAAATGTTTATTTGCGGATCGGTTTCGTCAATAACAATATAATACGGAACTTGCGAGTTGCCGTTTTCAAGTGCTTTTATTGTTTTAATGTTGTCTGGTCTGTTGTTGCTTACAATAAACACAGCAAAGTCTTTTATTAAATCATTCATCGTTCACATCGTATTCGTTTTGTAATTGTTCTGCAAAGTTTTTTGTAAGCGTTACAAACCCGTTTTTAATAGCTTTGTCGAAGTCTATCAAAACCAGTGCAGAATTTTCCATTACGTTTTGTATTTCTGGCGGTGCATGGCAATAAAATTCAGCAATATTTGAAAAATCAAAAGTAATGTGTCTATATGCCGCTAACGTAAGAAATTCTAAAACTTCTTTGGTTAAATAACCATCCGATGCCAGTTGTTTTATTTCTTCTAACAATTCATCTGTTTTTGTTTTATCGTATAGCGTGTTTATTTCTGGTGGGGTTTCCTCTTTTGGTTCGTAGGTCGGTGCGGTAATTGTTCTGGTGTAAAGTTGTTCGCCATCTTCATTGAACTCGCCTTGTTCATCTGGCGCGAAACCATCAAAAAATGCTTCTCTAAACTTTTGGTTGTCTATACGTGGTAACTCTAATAAATCCCAATTTTGGATATCGACGTTGTTTTTAAAAGTAAACTCGTATAAACCTTCTTGGGTTTCTTCACCATATGCAGAGCTTGAAAGCAAAACAAGTTCTGCCGCTTCTTTTTCATTTTCTGCATCTATTTCTATAACTGGAATACCACCTTCAATTTCAAAATTTTCATTCTTTATTACTCGTAGACGTTGATGCCCGTCCAACAATTTGTTTTTACCCTTCCAGACAAACAACGGAAACTTAAACCCATAGCTTTTGATTGAGTCACGTAACTTATTATACGCTTTGTTTGATAAGGTTTTTAAATCCCCTTGAAACTCCGACAGTTCTTCAACGGTCATTCGTTTTGTGCTTTCACACTCTACCTTAATTTTCATTTTTTTCCGTTGCGCTGTTTTTAGTGTTTAAGTTTATCCACGTAAGCACTTCGGTTTTTCTAAACCGTATTGTTTTTCCCAACCGTATATACGGAATTAAATCCGTTGCGACCCATTTCCTTACTGTTGATTCCTTCACGTTAAGCAATTCGGCAATAGCTTTACACGGCAAAAGTTGTTCTTCTATTTCATTTTCCACAAGTAATTTCCTTTTTTTGTGATTTTAACCAATTATCTACGCAATCTGTTTTGATGCCTTTAGACTCCAGAAATAATCGTGCAGGGTTGTTTTTATTCCTTAAATACTTCAATGGGTCAATGCAGTTTAGCAGATAATTATACCGGCAATACGTCTTGATGTTTGCGTTTTTATCTTCTGCCCTTTGTAAAAACTCAGCATCTTTTGTGGCTTGGTCTAAAATTGCAACACAAAGTTTAGTATACCCGCATTCTTCATTTGGTTTTTCAAATATGGTCGTGTGTTGCCGCTTGGACAAATCTCGGTATTCCATTTAATATGACCATATATGCGGACGGGGGGCGTTGTCTGAATTGTCTACGGTATCCAAGTGTATAAATCTATTGCCGCCTGTTTGACTTATACCAAACCCTTTGAAACCAATGTTCAACGCTTCTTTGAGCAAAACAACGGCCTGTATACCTTGAATCTTTATATCTACAGCACAACCTTTTGTATGCGACCCGCCTTTACTTTTTCCATCTGCAATTTTTTTAGCTTCAATACTGTGTTTTACGTCTCTGTATGCAGAAGTAATCCGCAGGGGAAACCCTACTTCTGTTCGTAGCGTTTGCAATTTGTCCATAAACGCACTATCCATTTTACAAATGCCCGTTTCCTTACAGCGCATTTCTGCAAAAGTGAAATTTTTCCATCTGTCATTAGGCCAAGAAGCGGCTGTGTATTCTTCTTGCATATTATCCCCTTATAATATTAAAAGGTCGGCAAGCGTTGACTATTGTCCGCAAGGGAGGAAATGAACCTTGCACGCTTACCGACCGTATATTTGAAGTGCAGAAACATAAACTGCTTGCGTGGCTACAAACAAATTTAGTTTCTGCACCTTGTAACCGTGCTTATAAACAGAAACGGAGTGTTCCATTTATAAACGCCACCACAACGTTTGCACGGTTTTATTTAATTTCGCACTTTACATCATTTTACGCAAGTATTATTTAAATACACTCTTTTCTTTTATTTAAACGCATATACGAAAAAAAGGTGCTATTCTTTAAGAATAGCACCTTTTAAACTTCTTAATACTATTTCTTAAATTGACTTCTCAAGTTTATTTGCAACATTAAGCATTCGTTGCGCACGTTGCCGCAAGTGTGCTATTGTTTTTTTTGTTTCCTTCCCTGTATAATCGTAATAATATCCACGACTCCCCGAACAAACTGCATGCCCATTTTCACGCAAAAAGGAAACTGCACCCCGAACAACTGCACCGCTCACCGCTAAAATTTTTTCTATTTGGTGGCTTTTAATAGGATTATCAACCCCATATCGTTTAATAATATACAAAACTGGTTCTGCGTATTTTGCCGCTTTGGTGTCGGGCATATTTTCAAAGTTAGTCAAATTCATTTTTTATCTCCGTTTGAAGTGTGGTGTTTTACTGTGTTTGGGTTTCTATTAAAATTTCGGCTTGCTTTTCTGTTATTGCGTGCCGTGCTACACCCTTCAATGTAAAAAATAACTGCCCTTCTTCTTTTGTAATTTCCCATTGATAAATCGTGCGAGTTTGCCAGTTGCGATATGTCCCCGATTTGATAAGTTCTTTCATTTTTAATCTCCGATAAGTGTGGTGGTGAGCAAGGTCGCGTGACCCTGCCCGTTGAAAAGTTTAAAGACAAAAGTTGTGCAGTTCTTCTTCTGCAAACTCATCTACTAACTCATCTTCAAGCGTGACAATAACGCCTCCGACAAGATTATAATTTGTAGAAACGGTAAAATAAAAACCACCGAATTCGTTTTGACGCCACGACTTAATAGAAGCGTAGCGATTGTTCCATGCCGGAACAACAACCGTCTTGTAAAGGTTAGCCTTAAAGGTTGTCATACTTGATTCGCGATTCATAATCTTAAACTCCGTTTGAAGTGTGGTGGTGGGCAGGGTCACGCGACCCTGCCCGTTGAAAAGTTTTTAGTGGGACGGCCAAGATTGTATTGGTTTTATATTCGGATTTATTTTTCTCATCATTTTATTAAGATGTGCGACCAATGCCCTAATGATTTTACGATTGGTTGTCGCACGCCGATCCAAACGCAATTCTTCCCCATCACAGTCGAGTAATGTCAAATCACCGTTTTGGTGAGCAAGACAATATTTTTTGCCGTTTACTTTAAATTTGTAGATCGTTGTCTCGTTTGCCCAATCTTGCTCTTTTCCCTTGTATAAGATTTCCATTTTTCTATCTCCGTTTGAAGTGTGGTGTATTATTT
>VTLG01014981.1_pt1 | contig 19392 bp, 8 predicted proteins | sample 4694571 | NCBI WGS metagenome assembly VTLG01 (sample SAMN12604809, study PRJNA352737) | marine metagenome | biome: ENVO:00000447; feature: ENVO:00000209|ENVO:00000569|ENVO:01000036; material: ENVO:00002151; isolation source: viral sequences binned using virsorter ...
TTTCTACTGTATAGATTACATCTGCTACAAAAGTTGCATTAGTATTACAATATATGTCTACTGTCTGTCTAGTACCATTAAGTATAACTGGTCTAATTGTTGCACCTAAATTATTAACTGCTCCTAAGTCTAAATAATCTCCCGCAGTTATTACTCTTGCTTCTGTATTTGCTGCACTTGGTAAAGTTGCGGAAGAAGAAACTGCATTAATAAATGTTTGTGCGGAGTTTGGAGTTTTAACAACTACTATGAAATTTTCTCTTGCACTTGTTGTACCCAAAGTACCGGTTGATGGCATAAATCGATAATTAGGATTGGATAATGTAATTGTTAATTTTCCTGTAGAAGTAGAAGATAATGCTTTTTCAACTTTCTTAAAACTATAACTTACTGTGTTACCACCTGCATTAGTTTCTTTAATTGGGCTTTGTGGTAGTGGATAAACAAGAGTATTTTTATCTGTATTGGATAAAATAGTATTTCCTGAAGTACTGGCATTATATTTTCCTGCATCTGCTATATCAGCATGTGTATTAATTGTTGGAGGCGCGGCTAATGTTGAAGTAGTAATAGACTCTACATCTTTGATTTTAAAATCGATTTCGTATGTGGTATTAGCAAGAGTTGCTTGAGTCAATACGGAATTGGCTACAACAAAATTCCCCGAATCACTATATAATATTTTTGTAAGATCTTCATGAAGAATTACATCACCTGCACTCATACCAGAAGTAGATGATTCTCCTTCCATAAAAGTTTGAATAGAATAATAATCATCTATAATTCTAACATCACTTGTAGTATCAATTCCACTAGTTGTATTAACTGTAATAGTTGCTCCTGTATATGCACCATTTACATAAGAAGTAGTACTGGCGGCTAATTGAATTAGTCTTGTATTAGCTTCAGTAGGTTGATCCTCCAAACCTACTGTTCCAGTATTATTATTTGAAGTATTAACATCCCAAAGATATAGTCTGTAATTGGAGTGGTTTGTATCTGCGTATGATGAGTTTCCAGAAGATTGATCCCAATCCATACTACGAACTCTTGCTGTTCCAACTTGAGTTGCTAAGTATGTGGTATTATTGGTTAAGTTAATTGAATCAAAAGGTACTGAATGCATTTGACATACTTCAGAAGCACCCACATCAAATAAACTATTAGCAGTATCTACAACAAGATAGTTTCCTACTTCTGAAGTCATACTATAATTAGTAGTAGTTTCGGTATCTCGGCCCTTATCTACATCAAGATAATTTGTATCAATACTTTCGTATTCATAACCTTTTACATAAGCCTTACCTGCATCTAATCCTGCAGATATTTCAGACTCATTATAGATTACTGCTCCACCCGTATTTGTGGGAAGAGTTGTCTGTACTGTTAATCTTGTATTATTTGCGATTGCGGTAATAGTTGATGTGGTAGTATTTGATCCAAGATAGATCTGATCTCCAACATCTAATTCAGTTAAGAATAGAGTATTGTTACCATGTACAGTAGTACCATCAACACCAGAAGCTTCTGTAGTTCCAGATATCCCTCTGTGAATTTTTAGATCTAAATTAAATGGCGTGACAGTATAATCACCTGACTCATCATGAGTTCTACGTGCCAGAGTCTTTTCAAGTTCCCCATACATTGGGTACTTGACTTCCTCCTTCTTAACACCACTTTCAACTTTTAATAATTGAATAAAGTTTTCGTCTGCGAGTTGTAAGACAGGATCAGTAGAAGTTAAAGTTTTGATTTTTAAAGCTAATTCTATTTTATATCTTGCCGCTCCTGGCGCCGCAAAGTTATAAGTCCCTGAGGCGGGATCAAGTAGAGTAGTATCATCATCACTTGTTTGTATTGATTCAGTAATTTCTAATCCAACACGTCCAGAAGGAACTCCGGAATAGGCATCCATAACGACAGTATTTGCAGGAGTAAATAGAAAGAATCCACCAACATAAAACACACCTGTATCACAACTTACAACTGAACCATTACCAGTTGCGCCTGTAATACCACTAGGTCCTGCGGCACTAACAGTAGTTGCTTGAACTACTCCAGCTTGAACAGTTTCCCCATCATCGAAAGTGTCGCCTGACAAGTAATGAAACATTAGAGTAGGTTGAGTACTTGAAGTAGCCGCCTGCGAAGCTACAATACGCGCTCGTGCATTAGATGTTGCTCCAACAATAGTTGTTCCAACAAAAGAAACAGCATTAATATTAGTTCCCGCTTCTTGTGTCTCTAATTTCAGAGATTTTACATCTGTATCTAATGTTACTTCACCGCCAAGAACTTTACTTCCATCCTTGAACATGTGTTGACCATACCTTTCAATTTGTTTTTGAAGTATGGTCTGTAGTTGTGTTACTTCCCTCGCCTGAACTGCATATCCAGGCTTAAACAATATACGATAATAATTTTTAGAATCATCATAATCATCATAATACGGAGTAACATTGAAATTTGTAGAAAGTGGCATTCAATCTATCCTCTACTATAAAATGATTAGAATTCAATAATTAACTTAACATCCTCTATTTGGTCATCCGCTCTTGTTACTGGTGAACGATTCTCAATGTAAAGAACATCACCTGAGAACTTCTCAAAATCACCACCGGCTACACCATTAGTGTTTGCTGATGCTCCACCCGCTCCTGTAATAGTTTCATTTGTTTGAAACGATCCTGCGATAGAATCATATCCAGTAGCAGTTGCTGTTCCCATTGTAACATCAATTAACCTTAAAGTTGTATTGTTCTTGAAGTCAACAACTTTACCAGTTGCGCCAGATTGTGATCCAGTTACAAGTTCATCTTCTGCAAATGCAGTACTGTTCCAAGATTGAACTGTTACAGTCACACATTGATCAATTGTAGCTGCTGTTGCTACATCTCCATTAGCAAATAATGGTTGAGCTAAAAGACCGATCTTACGGAAATCGTTATTTGTAGTAAAGTTTCCAGATTCTCCGTACTCTAATCGACTGTTAACCATAACAAAAAATCCACCAAGTTCCTCGATTGCGTCATCACCATGTCCACCTCTTGGGCCGATGATTGGAGTAATTGCTCCAGAAGAACCAGCGTTTGTATGGATTGATGCTACGGCATTACCATAGTTATTTCCACCCGCGACTATCACAATATCACCAATAACACCAGATGCGGTGTTTGTGGCACGAGCATTTGCCCCATGTCCATCACCAGTGATTATGACTTTAGGTCCGATAGAATAACCATCCCCATCTGCGGGAACGTTGGCACTTGCTAATGCAGGTGTCCAAGTTACAACATCAGTACCAGCTTGGAAATCGGTAATCGTTCCACCTTTACCAGTAACACCACTTCCTGAATCAGAAGTAAAGTAGATGTCGTTGTTTACAATTGCATCAGTTGCTAAACCTGTACCTGAAATTTTACAAGTAGTTGTAGTTTCTGTATGTCCAGATTGAACTGTCCCAGATTCAAATGTATAAGAACTTCCTCCAGTAGTTACGTGCATAATTTCGATTGCACCATTACCTGAGGTATTTGCTGCAATTTCAACATCATACTGAAAAGATGAATCGGTAGTATTCGCAATTGCATTGTTTGCTTTTCTTACTCTTTGAGTAGGAATGTAACTAGGTGTTACAAACTTAAGTGCTCTTGCGGCTGAGATCTGATACATGAACTTCCATTTGTAACTATCAGCAGTAGTGATAATGGTTGTTCCTGTTCCAGTAGGTTTAGTTGTCGATGTTCCACCAGCGTTGTTGTTGGCGAGACACTTGTATACGTTGTAATCATCAGTCATTACATAGTACTGTTGATCAAACAAAGCGTTATTTGCATGAGTATATGCAAAGTAATTAGATCCTGTAGTCCAATTATAACGTGGACATACATGACTGACATCTGTTGATCCAATTTTCTTAGCTGCAATCATGTCTCTCCAATGATTGTAGACTGTATTGGAAACAGAATCAGTAGGAGTAGGCGGGGCTGTGTCATCCGCCCACGCGGTTACTTTACCAATAAATAAGTACATATTAGTATTGAGTAACCCGCTTGCATCAGTTATTGCAGCGCCAGATGTTGCGGAAACTTCATCAAAAGCTTCAACGAACTGTTTAGCGTTGTGAATCCTGAATTTATTGGTTACTATAGCAGGCATTTTGTTTATCCTCCATAAAATTGTATAGATTAGTTAAAAAATCAATGATTCCTCATTGTTATATTTATATCTTTTTTCAAGTTACAATTGGTATACTGAATCAGTAATACCTCCTAAATGTTTTCTTGTAACTGTTAAAGATGTGTCATTAGTTATTGATCCAACAATAAAAGCTTGTGGTTCAGTAATTAATTGTTTTGATCCGTCTTCCCAAAGCATGTTGATATTTTCCCATTCGGGAGCTTCTCGTTCAACACCACCAGGATAACCGGCGGTATTCGTTTCTGTCCCGACTGACTCTTCAGAATTACTTTCTCCTGTTACAATCCAATAACTTTCAAGGGAAGTGTCCCATGCTGAATATTCACCTATTACACCAGCATGTGTACCATGTGCAGAAATGTCTGTATCTTCTGTAGTTATTAACCATCGAAAATCTTGAATTGCTATACCTAATAAATCTAGTGCTAGATCTTCATTCTGTACATGCATAATTCGTAGTTCTTCATGTTCTATTCTTTCATCAGTTTCCAACATTATACCACCACCAGTATCTTCATTTATAATATTTTCATCAGCTGTTTGAAATTCTTCTCCCACTTTAAGTTGAGTTGTGAATTCTGTTCCAGATCCTGTTCCTGCAGTACCTCCGGCGCCAAATGAAATAAAACCTTTTAATCTTGATAATATTCTACTATATCGATATGCGGGAAGAACTGCATAAGTTTGATGTGGAGTAAAATCTACACCATAACCTTCAGCTGGTGGTTTAGCAGTTTCTGTTAATAAACGAGCTGTTCCGTAATCTGTTCCTGAATTTGTATTTTCTTCTAATTGAATATAATCAAATTCATTACCATCAATTGAACCTGAAGTTTGAAGAGAATCTTCCAATAAGACTGTATCTAAAACTTCTCTCTGAAGGTTTAACAAATCTTGAAGTACTTCAGGATAATCTTCATGAAGAAGATAGTCTTGATCTGTTACAGGATGTTCTAATAATATTAATCCAGAACCATCTTCTTGTGTAAATTTTTCATCAACAAAATATAAGTTAGCGTCTGACCATTGTGAAACATAATGTGGTCTAAAGGGTTGCATACCAAAAGTTCTTGTAACAACTGTATCTTTCCAAGTTTGAATAGAATCATTTTTGTGGTTATGAGGTGTCCACTTCTGCATATCACTAGCTGCTTCTTCTGTAACATAATGTTTAGTGATATCAGGAGATTTAAATTCAAGATCATCTAAAATTACTCGCGTATTATCTTCATACCAAACATGATCATCATCTTCAAACTTTAAGTGATATCCAGTAGACTCATAATTAGCGTCCATGATTTTTTTGACTTGTTCTTTAGATGTAGAGTCTTGTTCAGTACGTAAACGTACTCCATCTTCACTAAGAATATGATCATCATCTTCAAACTTTAAGAGCCAAAATCTTGATATATAAGGATTAAATTGATGTATAGTAGGTATTCTTGTTTCAGCTGATGAAATTTTTACTATGCTTTCTTCTAATAATCCAAAAGTTCCATCTTCAAGTTCAAGATGGTCATCATTTTCCATTCGAATATGCCATCCAACTGAATCATAAATGTAGGTGTCTATTTCGTGAACTGGCGTTTTGAAATAATCTTCTTCAGACAACATCCTTGTTTCATCTTCATACCATATATGAGATGAGTCTTCCATTCGTAAATGCCAATGTGTAGTCTCAACAAGATCAATTTGAACTTGAAGTTCATTGTTTTCACGTATGGAATAGTTGTCTTCAAATGTAAAATAACTATTACCAATACCAAGATTTTCTTCATTGGTTATATACGAACCATCTTCCATTAATGGATGAAAGAAACCAATATGTCGGCGAATATCTTTTATAAAGTAACTATCAGAATATACTGGGACAGTATCTAAAGTTATTAAATCTTCATCTTCAAACATGAAACGAGTAACATCATCCTCACCGATCAAGTGCATTCTTGTAGAATTATACCAAGTTTCAATTACATGAGTATCTACAATTGGTATACTTTCATATTGTCTATCTGGTCCTTCTGTATCTTCTTCAAGAGAAATATATCTTTGTGGGCCGTTTCCTTGACCTGCTGACTCTTCATGTAAAAGATATCCCCACCCATAAGTACCATTATCATCTTCAAGAAGAATATCACTATTGAAACTTACATCGATGGATATAGTTCCTGTCTCTGATTCCGGGAATTCTAATCTTGGATAGAGATAAGTTCCACCTCTTTCCAACTGAATATCTGTACCATCTTCATTTAAAATATTTCCAGAAAAAGGATTATCCCAATTTGTTGATTGTGTTCTGAAAACATCTGTAAAAGAAATTACTTTAGATTTCAAATAAGATGTTGGCTCCATCAACAAATCATTACCATCTTCTAAAAGAATAGTATTACCAGTAGTTTGATCCTCTAAGGTGACATACAGATTTCCATCATACATAGATTGAGATGTTGCTGACCCCGTATCAGGTGATGGAGTAATGGTATATGTGTTTGTAGTAGGTACAGTAGTAATTGTATACTCATTATTAAATCGTTGAGATGATTCATCACCACTCCATTCAATTTTATCTCCGGCTTGTAATCCATGTAATGTTGAAGTAACCACATACATTGTGGAATTAGTTCTTGCTATAGATGAAATCTCTTCAAAATTTTCTAATTGAATATTTACTTCATCACCTATTTCTATCCTTGCATCCATTGCATGCCAAGGATGTTTATTAGTATAAATTTCTATTTCATTGTTCCAATAAGTATTTGCAAATTGGACATTCATAGAAGTGGCATTTTGAGATAAAACTAGGGTATGATATTTTTTATCTCCTTCAGAATTTACAGTATCTACATTTCTTGTTCCTTCATCAAACATTTCTACTGAAATTTTACTACGTATAGCTAATTCACCGAACATTATTAATCCAGAAGGATGGATTAATCTCTTCACAGAGTTACGATAATCATTTACATCAAAATCTGTTTTTAAGACATAAGAAAAGTTCTGATAATATTTGTTATCTTGAAGTTTTGGAACACCACTAAGTAATCCTTTAGTACCACTATAATAGCCTGGATATGTTGCATAAGCACCTAGCCCGGCAGTAAGTTCAGCATTCTTATCTCCCGCAGAAGTAGTAACATTAGGAACTGAAGAATAACCTGCACCAAAATCATAAACTTCAACAGATTGAATTGCTCCAATTGCAATTGCTGATACTTCAATTATGGCATTGTTTCCTCTTGGAGTAATGTCCATAGAAACTGCATTTGTTGTAGCGAGCCAATGAGAAGCAACAGGTCTTGATCTAAGATCTCCAGGAGGTGTAGTTGTTCCAGGCGTTTCAGATAATGTATAAGTGTATGTACTATTATTTGCAACAGTAATAGCATAAACTCCGTTAAAAACTGGATTGGCATTAGAACCTGTAATTCTAACTTTATCTCCTGTTCTTAAATAATGTCCAGCTTCGGTTACTGTAACTGTTTTATTTCCTGTACCACTAGCGACTAACGTAACTATTCTATTTGTACCCGATGGTAAAGCTTGATTATAACTGATTGAATAAGTGTTACCTGCTGCTACTGTTTTTGAATCTTCTACTGTAATAGATGTTGCATTAGTATAACCAGTTATTATAGTAGTAGAGTCGTCATGGTGAGTAAGTGTTCCTCGAACACACTCATTCGGAAATACAGTACCTACTCCTGTAATTGTAGTTCCTGATTGTGAATAAGTTCCTGTGGAATACGCAGACGCGGCATTACTATATGCGGTAACTCTTTCTCCAGATGTATCTTCTGTATAGATTCTTCCTTCTGTTGAAGATGTTCCAACATAATCGGCATGTCCAAATGGAAGACCATCTTCCTGAAGTATAAGATCATCAACCTCATGGGTAAACCACGTAACACAATCTTCTGTTATGAAAAATCCACCACCACCATCTTGAGATCCTACTGTATCTGATTCAAGTAAAAGTCTTTCGTGAGAGTATCTATCTTGATGGAAATCTTTTTCTTCTAATATTATATTTTCTACTGCTGAACTAAAATCTTGAGTGGTAAACATATCCACTCTAAGAGATGTATTACCATTTTCGATTGTTAATGGTCTGGCAGTAGTGGAAATATGAGCTTTGTCTATGAAATCAAGTACTCTTCCTCTAGCACTATAGTCATCATTATACAGTAAAGTATTCTTTGTAATATTATTTGCAAAAGCCATATAAGAAAGAGTAAAAGTTTCCTTATTAGGATTATCTCCTACACCTTGTCCAAAAATCTTTTCTGAAGATACTCTAAGAACAGTATTACTTTCAACTGCTGTTACGTCATCAGTAGCACCATTTGCATATGTGAGTTTAAGTAATCCAGAGTTTGCTTCAGGCCATACTTCATCACTATCTAAAGTAACTACATTACCATCTTGTGCGATAGTTCCAGTAGAAAATGAATGAAGATTTAAATTAAGTATGGCATTCGGTGCACCTACTACATCTAATGCGTTCCCCAAAGTTGGTGTATAACTATTAGCTACTGAAACGGGAGGAGAGGTTTCATATTTTCCCCCACCTGATGTTAGAACAAATGTATCAATAGATCCAACATTAACTGAAGTCATATTGAGGGCGCCATTACAAATTGAAACTATATCAGGGCTTGCTCCATGTGCATCAACCATAGTAAAAGTAGCAGTTGTTACAGTAGCAGGAGTATTGCCCGCCTGAAAGGTAACACCATTATGTAAACTAGCTGCATCTACACCCGAACCAGCTGCAGCTGCTCCTAATTTTGTAAACTTGGTATCATATATCATAATGTGATCATCATTGACAAAATTTTGTACTGTCAATGCATCTATATCATTATCACGATAATAAGAACCAACCGAGTATAAGAATGCGGTAGTATTGGCACTAATAACTGTACCCCAATAAGTATTACTTGCATAATCAATAGTAAACGCTTGTCCTGAACCTATTGTATGTGTATCTCTAACTGTTAGAACAGTATTACTTGAAAATCCTGTAATAATATTTGTATTAGCATTTGCATAAGTAAGTTTACCACCAATGATATCTAATTTTTCTTGTTCTGAAATACCTGAAGAAAGTGTAACTGTTTTTACTGATTGTGTAAGAGTCACTCCTGTAGAATCTAAAGTAACTTTCTTTGCTATTCTATCACCGGCAAGAATATGTTGTGTAGCATTATAGTTTCCTGTAGAATCATAATATTTCGCAGAAGATGCTTTAATCGCCGCAGAAAATATTAAAGAAGAGTTTCCATATAAATGAGTATTCGCATTATGCCCTAACATACTACTTGCATAATCCGAAGCAGATAATTGTATTCCCTTAAAAGAATTAGTTAAATCTGTATTTCTTAATATTGCTCCTGTAGAAATAATCTTATCAACCTGTGCTGCTGCTCCAGAACCACCCGTTCCATCATTAATAAAATTTACTACATCACCTATTGCATATCCATCACCACCATCTATAACATTAATACCCTCAACAACAGAATCTAAAATAGATGCAACTCTTGCACGTGCACCCTGTCCTCCACCACCTGTAACATGTACTTCATCACCAACAATATAATTAGTTCCCCCAACATCTACTGTAACACTTTGTAAAATACCCGATACTATTGCTTCTGCATATAATCCATCAGTATCAGTTTCAGAAGTAACAGTCTCACCTTCTTTAAAGTAAAATAATCCACCATCCACAACTCCTTGAACAACATCAGACAATGTTAATTCTGTAATCTGTAGATTTCCAGCAAAAGATGTAATTTGTTTTTCAACTATTGCGGTACATTTAGAAAGATTGCCTTGAATTTTCCTACCAGTAAATAGGGGGAGATTACTTGCACTAGAAGTTATAACTTTAATTGATTTATCAAGTGCCCATGTTCCATCAGACAACTTTAATAAGTCTGATTTAGGATAATAAAATTCTATATCTTCTTTAGCATAGAGTGATCTAAATAACCAACCAAAAGATGCTTCATTACCCTTTGACCGATAAACTTGTTTCATTCTTTTAAGAAGTTGTCTTCTATTTACAACCGTTGATTTAGGAATATTTGTATAAAATTCTTTTTTCCATGAATCATCAATAAGACCCGATTCAGAAGAATCAATATCTTGAGATTCAGTTAATTCTCTTATTGCTGCGGCTGGGGCTTTTGATTGGAAGGAGTCTACTGATCCTGCAGGAAATATTCCAGCAGCTATTGCATTTGATAAAGTACCATATGAGCGGGAATCACCACCAGTAATTTTTTCATTGTACAGAAAAACTGCTTCGTTAGTAGATTTAACAAAAGCAATAGTATTACCTTTTGTACCAGTAACAATTGCAGTTGCACCACTTGTATTTCCTGTGAGAGTTTCACCCACATTAAACATAAGATTTGCATTACCAGCTGTATTACGTTCAGAGTCTAATTGAATACGATCACCATCTTCATAAGAAAGATAGTTTTCACCAGATTGATCTTCAGCTTGAAGTTTTGGTTCATGAAAGGTAAATGTAGAACCGACATAAAGTTGGTGGGATTCCATAAATTCATAGTATTTTTCTATGAACTTTTTGAATTTTGGATGTTTGTCGCTTATAAACTCTGGTACTTGAGTTTCAATTAAAACTGATACATCTTTTTTATCTTTAACTTCAGTCGCCACTTTTAATATCCAGTTGCTAGAGTTGAACCATCAGTAGTTGAAATAGTTCCTTCAACATAAGTTCCGGAACCTGAATCGTCTAACATTGTAATATTAACATCACCGGATTCAATTAATATAATTTGTTCCCTAAGAGGATTAACATCTGATGAAGATGGAGTAATATAAACTTCTAGAGGTGTAGTATTTCCTGTGGTTTCTGAACCTAAAACCATAGGTTTAAAACTTGTAAGTGATATTTTTCCAGTAAGATAATTTACTGAACCTACATTGTTATTAACAATAATTCGTTCTTCACCTGAAGTTCTATATACTTCGATAGTTCCATTATTATCTTGCATTCTACAACCCGGCCATTGAGTATTTGCAGAATCTATATACGAAAATGTATTACTTGTTATTGCACCCCAAAAGGTGTTAGCTGGATGATAAATTTCATTAGAAAATCGTAAAGTATAAGCTTCATCTGATCCTAATAATGGATAAAGAAGTCTTTTTAATTGAATAGATGTTTGATTACTTTTAACAGAAATTTCAGATTCATCAATCGCTTGAATTAATTTTGAATATCTAAATGATTTATCAAAGGTTTTTAAATTAGTTATTCCAAAATCTGTAATCTGATTAGTTACTGTTGACTTAAGTTGAGAAGCACTATTTGTAGTTGCTCCAGAATCATATTTAACTGTACTACTAATTTTTAAATACATATAATCTGGATCTACTACTACTGGAGTAATTCCAACAATATTTCTTTTCTTTAATATTTCATCTTCAACAAATTTCTTTGTAGAATCTGAAAGAACTGATCCTGAAGTTGGTTTAATTGCGACATAAACTTTACCATAAACTGGAGGATCTGCATCTTCTCCACCCCAAGCAACAACCGCCTGTGCTCCACCATAATCTCTCTTGACTAAAGCTACATAATCGTGGATTGTAACACATCGATTCTGTGCATCATAATTTTTAGGAGCATTGAATTTAATTTCATCAATATCTGCTGCGGGAGCTCCACCCGCTGAAGCAGATGTAGTCTCAATTTTTACATTAGAATAACCACCAACATCTGATACAACTGAAAAAGCTTTTGCTCCATTAGTTGCATCGGCCTCACATACTAAACTTGATAATATAACAATATTTCCATTTGATAATTGTTTACCTAATGTTCCATCACCAAATTGAACTTCATATTTTCCATCTTCAACCTCATCTATAAAGTAAATTTGGGAAGAAGAATTCACAGTAGTTATATCGGTCGCTTCTGTATATACAGTAATATCTGTGTCAGTAGAACTATTTTGAATTGAAACTTCTAAAGTACTTATATCTGTATTTTCATTGGGAAGAATGTATTTCTGGTCTGAATCACCTGTGTTTGCAGTATATCTAAATGTTGTGGGTATTCCTTGTGAAAGATCTACATCCGCAACTGTATATACCCCGTTTGCATTGATATTTACTGAATAAGAATTAGAGGTGCACCAAATATATGTTACACCCTCTACTTCCCCCTGAAATTGTGTATTTTTAGGAATACTTATTGATGCAGGTAAATCGCTTGGAGTAATATTAAGAGTTACTATTGCTTTTGATCCTTGTGATGAACGTGGGCGATAACCAAGATGTTTTGCCCTTGCTACAACTGAATTTCTAAGAGAAGCAGAATCTAAAAACATTTCATTAGCAATCATATTTGCATAATATGAATTGTAATGAGTATTATAAGCTAAAACATCAATAAGGACATCAAAAGAAGATCCTGTAAAATTATATCCCACAAAATCAGATTGACTCGATAAGAAACCTTGAAGGTTTTCTTTAATCTTAGTAAAGTCTAATTCTGATATATTAAGTTTACCATCTGAACTTGCCATGTGTTATCTATGTCCTCTCCAAATAGACTTCTAAGTTTGTTTCCTGTATATCATTATCAGGCATATAAGTTATCAAAATCTCATACGCGTTTTCTTCTTCGTTTGCTCTCACAGTAACATTACCAACTATTGCTCTAGGTTCATAGTTTTCTATAGTGTACCTAATTGCTTTTTCTAACCTAGAAGTAGTGAGCTTACTAAAATTTTCAAATAAAAGAATTCCAATACCATTTTCTATATCTGGTTGAAATAGTCTTTCATTTGCATTTGTACTTAATAAGTTTCTTATAGACCTGCTAATAGCTGTTGATTTTTTAACCTTAGATATATCTCCATGAGATGGATGTTTTGTAAAATCCATATCAAAATCAACGTAATCTTTTCCGTATGTAGTAGCCATATCTTGCTCTTAATATTTAGTTAATTTATTAAAGTAGTCCTAATACCAATGCTAATAAATCGATTGGATTTTTACTACCCCCTCCTGCAATGAGTTTATCTGCTTCTGTACCAACAAATAATATTCCTGAAGCATAACTCATTTCCGGAATACCTTTTGCGGATTTAAGTTCTTTTTTCAAGGCCTCATTTCCTCCACTTTGATTAGGAATATAAAGTGCAAATACTCCTTCTGATGGTAATGTAATTCTAAAGAATCCTAAAAACTTATCAATAATATCAATTAAATATTGTAAAAATTCTTCAATCTCCGCTATCATATCAATCATATCTTGAATCAATGAGCCAGAATCCGTAATTACTCCCTTTAACTGTTTAACAAAGTTTTCTAATGTTTGAAAAAATTCACCCCAGCCTGGAACTATATCTTTAATTTGTATTCCATCAAAATCTGGAGGAGTTGAATCTGGAAGTACTTGTAATGTTTCAACTAAAACTTTTGCGTACTTTGGATATAATCTTTGATTTTTAGGTGCGGTAGTCGTTTCTTGTCCTACCATAACATAATTATCATAATAATCTATTCCTGTTTCGGCTGTAGTTGCTGAAGAATTTCCATAGCTTCCTCGTTTTTCCATTTCTAAAACTGTATCACCAGGAACCCAGGGATTATATCCATCAATATTTCTCATAGGTTTCACAGTTACTTCCATGTCAACCCATCTTCCTTTTGGGTATTGATCTGTTTGTGGATTTAAATCTATTTCTTTATCAACTTTGATTGGAGCTCCATTAGGCATTCTAAGTGGTTTACCAAGATCATCAACGGGGGTTATGGATGTCATACCTTTCATGACTGTTGTAGTTGTTGCACTACTATTAACAGACCTTATTTCTCCAAGACTAGCATAACGTTTACCTCCTATAACATCTCCTGCCTCGAATTCTTGATACATAAGATCAACCTGAGTTAATTTAACTATTACATCATTTGGAGTAATAATTTCCTGTAAAGTATCTAATATATTTTTACCTGTAAGTGCAGAAAATTCAGGGATATCAGAAAACATTTTAGCAAATTCATTAAAAACTGAAGAAAATTTATCAAAATTATCTGCTGCAATAATAATTGCTATTGCTCCAGATCCACCATCAAATTCTGTATTTCCTAAAATATTAGGTTTACCCGCTGCAACTTTAGTATTGATAGCTTTTCTTGAGGCCACATAATCGAGATCATAACTTGCTTCTGATTCACTATTTTTACCTAAATCAAATAATTCTAATCCAAAAACTTTATCAGGATCCCATCCATAATATGGATTACCATCAATATCATATACTGTAGCGTCCTTGCCTGGTAAATCAGAAATTTTTCCTTGCTTTTCATATCTAGGAACATCACCCTCATCATCAAATGCTTTTACCATTTCATCAACTACTTCTGTTACAGTAAAACTAGGAAATTTACTTTGGTTTTCAAGTGGATCTGGTAATGGATCATACCAATTATATCCACCAGCAATTAATTTTCTTGGTGTTGCCAACAAGGCTCTAGCCTTTTCTTGATCTAACTCTGCTTGAGTGGGTAGTACTGTAGTCTTTACCCAGTTACCTTTTTCCAATTTTTCCCAATAGCGTATTCCAGCTTCATCTCGTAATTGTTCAAAACCATAATCATATTTTTGTGTTGGAGTAACATTTGGTTCATAATATGGATCAATATACAAATACCAATATCCGGCCTCTTTTAAGTCTGTAATTTGTTTCAATACTTCATCTGCTAAAGCGTCTAATGCCATTAAAATAGGATTAATATTTTGTAATGCGGCTAAGAGTTTAACAACTTCCATACCACTTCTAGCAAGAGAAAGACTAGACTTTACAGTTTCAGCAAGAGTTGTTGCGGCCTCTGCAAGTGCAGCAATATCCCCCGCCTTTGCAATTTGGTGAGGTTTCCACTCAGCCGTAGCTGTTAATAATGCTTGAAATTCAGCCATTTTGTTTTTCCTTTTCTGCTCTCTTGGCCTTTGCTCTTAATACATTTTCCCAACCTGTTCTTTTTATTTTGAGAACATCTGTATACAATTCAGCGAGTTTTTTAGTATTTTCTAATAACTGCTTAATATCATCTCTTCTTAATTCTGCTTCTTTCCATCTAGGTTCTTCTGCCATCAGGTGTACTCCTTCGCTCTACCATTATAAATTTCATATTTGTTTCTAGCCTTTTTGACTAGATCTATCAAATTAGTTAAACCTTGAATATCTTGTATTAGTTGTACACCAAGTTTAAGTGTATCACCTAATAGATAATTACAACTGTCATAAATTGATCTACCATAAGGAACGTGTCCACCAGTAGTATTTGCTGCCGGTACTGCTGACACACGAACAGCGGGATATTGTTTATAAGATGATGATGGTGTTCCTGCTCTAGTTGGTACTCCAATACGTGCATCTATTTCTGCGGCACGTTTTGAACAGTTAGTACCAAATGTAGATAATTCAGTATGAAATGCTGCCCATGTAGTATTAGCAAATGATACAACTTCACCTTTATTTGTATTATTATTATTAGTCCCTGTTCTAGAATTTGTTCCCGCGGCCCAAGCAGTACGAAAAGCGGTTAATGCAGTAGACAATGCCGCTAAATCTGCATCAGGTTCTGTAGCAATGTACGTATCAAAATCTGCATCTGAAATTCCACTTCCTCCGGCTTGTGCTCCTGTAACAATAGGATCACGAAATGCATCTATTGCTTGTAAATCATCTACTGAATCTCTTATAAACTGAACATCTGCATTCATTGTAGAGTTTGCTGTACCTCCGGACTCATATAATTTTTTCTGTGCGTAATTATATCTACAAGGAAAAGCTGTAACATCTGTATCAAGAGTTATAGACCAATTCGGCGGGTTAGAAGTAGTATCTGTCGATTCTATATGTACATGATTTCTCATAATATAATTACCCACAAGAGTATAGTAACTATTTCCGCTCCAAGATGGCGGGCTTCCCGATGATCCAGTTAAAGTAGGATGTGTCGTATCATCATCTATCGGTACATCTCCTGTAAGTGAACTTTGAACGTTCATCGTAACTGATCCTATTGTAACTGTATTTGATTGTACTCTTGTTATAGTAGCACTTAATCCAGTTTTAGTCATAGTAAGAGGGGGCTCTCCAGTATTAGGCATAGTATGATTAGTTCCTATTGTAACTGTACCACAAACATGTGAAACTGCTGTTGCAGGAACTTCATAATAAAACTTTTCAGCTTGGTCAACATAATACCTATTTTCTGGCATCACACTTGAATTGTTTGCTCTTTCATAATCAAACCTAATATATCTCCCAGAAGGAATATCATCTTCACCTAACCCAGTAGGTTGCGTTCCCACAATTACACCATTGTCTACTTCATAAGACTTAACTGTTCCTCCCATTGCTGGGAAAAAAGGATTTCGTTCCTTATAGGGATAAGTAGTTCCCGAAACTTCTTTTGGTAAAGAAACCCAATCATTTCTAGCCCCTTTAGTTATATCATTCGTTGCGTTTGAACTACCATTGTCAGGATCAAAAAATCCAAGAAGACCTATAAATTCAGAAGTATTAGCATTTAATAAATCATCTGGGCCTTCATCTGATCCACTATAATCTCCTGCGTCATCTCCTACAGGTTTCCAATCTGGATTAGTTACTAAACCTTCTCCTACTACTTCTACTTGACAGAATATATCATCTTTTTGATATCCAAATGGAACACTATTTACTGTAAGGGTAATTGTTCCATCTGTTGTTGCTATTCCTGTATTACTTAGTCTAATTTTACTACTAGTAGATTGTACCGCTGCGATTGATACATTGTCATCTGGAATTCCTTCACCACTAATCACATCTCCATATTTAATTTTAGCAAGATCTGTATCTGATACATTTGTTATCTCTAAACTACCCGTTGTAGTTGTACCCGTGATAGTGAACGTGTTCACATAGTCAGCATGTCGTTTCAGGTAAAACTTCTGACCAAAAGAAGGACCTACAGGAGTATATGAGGTATTAGAACCTACTGTCAAATGGTCTAATAATGTCATAGTAACTAATTCATTATATGCTCCTGAACTTTGTGTAGATACACCTGCAATGTTCGCCTTTGCATAATCTGCATTCCATGTTCCTGCTTCTGTTGAAATAGAACCACCCCAAGCAATTGCATTACCAAAAGGAGTATTATCATTTGGAGTAGAATACGGAGTCATATCATCACCAATATCTACTAACTCGCCATCTACTCTGGATCTAACTACATAATAATCTTTAACATAAGTACTGAATGTATTACCACCTTGTGTTTGAGTTGTACCTTCAAAACTAGTTAAATTAATACTATATGTTTCTGACAAATCTGTGGCATTAATTCCAAAATAAGAAGTATTTGGTTCACTAAGACCCAAAGCCCCATTTACTGTTTCATAAGCAGGTAAATCAAATTTTCTAAATGTTGTTTTTATACTCCTAGCACCCCAACAAATTAATCTTTGTTGTGCAAGGGTTTCACATATTTGATGTAGAGAATAATTTCCAGATGAAGAAGTAAATTTTTCACATAGTGCATTTAATCTACTCTCAGAAAATTCTCTTATTAATGCAACAGAATTAAGAATCCCATTTCTCGCAGACAAGTGCGTAGAAGGAGAATCATCTAACTCCTTTTTCACTTCAGCTATTTTTTTATCAATTGCTCCTGCCATTGTATTCCTATGATAAAGGTCCTGAAAATGGAACAGGTGGTGCGCCTGGAATTAATCCACTCACTACCCATGTTTTTGTCCATGTATCTAAAATATTTGATAACTCCTTCGAAAAACTTACACCTGAATCTTGATATCCAGAATATAATTGTACCAATTCCGGCGTATGAGAAGGTGTCACTGCTGGTGGTCCAATTTGAAATTGTGATTGATATGTTGCTGCCATACTTGTTAACGCCGCTGCTATTTGTGTACCTACTGCTGCACCAGATGGTAATTGTGAAGCATAGATTTGTCCTATTGTCATTCCTGTTGGTGCATCTATTACATTTGTTGTAGTAAATCCGCCCGCATTCTGACCCATCTGTAAATAATTTTTAAATGCTTTTGCTAAATCTTTTCCTGGCTTTATTGGATCAGAATTAAATCCTGCATACGTTGCCATTAACTCACTAAACAATGTTGCTTTAACTAATGCCATTATTCAAAACTCCCACTAACTTTTAATGATTTCAATAAAGCTAATTTAGCAGTAGCCGGTGGCATTGGCGGACCAGATGGCCCTGTTCCTGTTGGATGAGTATGTTCTGTTATTATATCTATTAATTCATCTAACACTTCTTTTAATGTAGAAATTAATCCCGCAACCTTTACTTTACCTGCTGAACTTACTGTTACCTCACCTAATAATCCTTGTAAGGAAGCTGATCCTGAACTTTCTAATTTCATTGTGGCCAATAAACTTGCCATTTGGGCATATCCTGCTACAGAGTCAAATGATACATTACCCAATAATGCAGATCCTGTAATACCACTTGTTCCTAAATTAGAAGTCAACTCTATGTCGCCTGGAGGTTTTATTGCTATAGCTCCCCCCAAACCCGCAATGCCTAAATTAAATTCGATTCCTCCTGAAACTAAATTATCTGTTGACTCTATTCCAACCTTACCTAAAGTAGCAGTAGTCTTTTTTGCATAATCTAAAGTGATTGATGGTAACACTCCAAATATAGATTCATTTATTGAATCAGTAACATTAAGTGACATTCCCCCACCACTTTGTATACCAATACCACCTTGAGAATTTAAACTATACGATCCAGATTGAACCTTATATTTACCTCCCACTTTCTTTTTTTCATCTCCTACTGTTATATCAGAACCAGAGGAAGATTTCTTTTCAATTATTACATTATTTGCACTTATTGTAAGAGACTCAGAAGCCCTTAAGTTCATCTTAGCAGCTTCTAAATTAATTGTTCCTTTTGTATTATTAACATTAAATCTACCACTTTTTACAGCAACATTATAATCACCCTGAATCTTATCTATTCTATTACCTATAACATAATTCTCTTGTGAACCATCAACTGTCGTATAATCACTTGCTTCAATATGTGTATATCTTGCTCCTAAAATAATGTTATAATAATTGTTTACTATTTTATCAACTTTAACTCCAACAGGAT
>VTLG01015841.1_pt1 | contig 19392 bp, 31 predicted proteins | sample 4694571 | NCBI WGS metagenome assembly VTLG01 (sample SAMN12604809, study PRJNA352737) | marine metagenome | biome: ENVO:00000447; feature: ENVO:00000209|ENVO:00000569|ENVO:01000036; material: ENVO:00002151; isolation source: viral sequences binned using virsorter ...
GGTGTAGGAGGGGGGGTGTTTGAAAAAAAACAGCTAGTAACATGTCCAGTGGCTCCATCCTCCGTGTTGGGTAAGTAGCCAGGCTGACGCGTAAACGTTGGCTATGGGGTCGAATACGCTGGCGCCTGGCATGCCGATCGCTTCGGCTCGTGCCGGCCAGTATGGGCGGGCGAGGTGCTGCATGAGGCCTGACGCTGTGCTGTTCGGGTTTTTTGCCCACGGGTCGCCTAAACTCTCGCACGTCATGACTCTCAGGAATGTTTCGATTTGGTCGCCCAAATTGTAGTCGTTTAATGCTTCTTGAGCTAACGGCCTCCACCTTTCAACATTGTCTATATAATTGCCTTGTTCCTGTGGCATTATCTGAACTGAGCCGGCGCATATTAGAAGCGATGCAAGTGCTTTGATAATCATAGGCCGCACATTCCTTCGCATTCGTTGTCGAATAATGTAAATTGCCCTCGTCGTTCTTCTTCTTTGCTGAGGTCTACTTCGTCTAGTGGTTGGCAGCTTTTGTGTAGGTAGATTTTACTTTGGTAGCTGTTGTTTTCTAGTTTGCGGATTTGTTTGTCGAATTGTACTGCGTCGGCCCATTCTGTCGGGTTTTCTTTGATCTTTCGCCATTCGTGGTCGCTATGGTATGGGCAGCCGATGCAGGCGCTTCGAGGTGCGCTATATCCGTGATCGTTCAGCCAAGCGATACAGTCGGAGCGTTTCATTCTTAGATCTAAAAGCGGGAATACGTTAGTGATATATTTTGCGGGATTATCTTTCGCTCGTTGTATTTCATCTACGCTTATGCCCATTTGATTAACTATCTGGCCGTGTTCAGGTTTCCACCGTTGCCGGTAGCCGATGCCTACGAGTTCTCGCTGCTTCTTCAAAATTGGCGCCAGTTTGTACTCTTGCGTGCATTGCCTGATAGCCATGCCCCTCTTGCCGTTGTCGTCTTTCATGTGAAACGGCATACTGGCGAATCTTCCAGGGCTTAACGTATCTTTTCGTATGTTGCCGGCTGTGACCTTATGAACTTTTATGCCTGCGTTTTGCATTATTGGCGTTAGCCATTCCAAATGTTCGTAAACTTCGTTACTTTCCCAGCCTGTATCGGCGAAGATACCGTGCTCTGGTTTTTCGATTTCTCCGTGAACAGCTAAAAGCGCTAACGTAGTGGATTGAACGCCGGCTCCTAAAGAAAGCATAAGCGTTTGTTTTGTGCTCATTTCAACAGCTCCCTGGCTTTTCTGATGTGTTCATGGGCTTCTTTATAATTGTTATTGTTCTCTTGTTCTTGTTCGTTGTCCTCCTGCGGGTAGGGCGGGTGTTCACTGGTGGGTATGGGGTTGTTCTCTGTGACACCCAGCGTTTTATCTTCCACAGCTTTATTAACATTGGGGATAACTAGGACGGTATAGAGGTTAGATATTTGACCCGCTCCGTCGGGTTTGTATCGTTGCTTTACGTCGATTGCTCTTGCTTCTATGAGTTCTTGTATGTGGCGTCGTACGCTGCTGACGCTCATGTTGCAGTTTTGGGCGAGTGTGCGGTGGCTTGGCCATGCTGGGCGGTCCCTGCCCGCCATATCAGCGAGGCAGGCGTAGATTCGTACGGCTCCGGCGGTGAGTTCTTCGTTTCGTATAATCCACCTAGGAACCATAGCGAACGGCGGCATTTCGTGTTTAAGTTGGGATTCTGTCATGCTTCTACTATCTCCCAGGCGAACCAAAACGCTATAAGACACAGTAGGAAGTTCGCTGTCAGGTATTCGGCCATATAGTGGGCCGACATGCGCTGAAACGTGGCTACCTCAACCCATAAGAACACGCTAAGGCCGGTCATGGTTTTAATTTTCGCCATTTTGGAGCCTATCTTCGAGAACCTTGTCGAGTATGTAATGCTCATCCGATTCGCACCATAGCTGTAGGGCTTTGCCTACTCTCATGCTGCACCGTTTCACAGCGTCCGATATAGCGTTCTTCATATTAGCGCCGTTGTTGTCTAGGTTTGGCCTATCCACGTCCCCGCATTCCGTAATTTCGACGACTTGGCCGTCAATAGTGAACGTCATCGTTAAAAGCACGCCCGTTACCGTGTCGCCGTTGTAAATAATCTGGTCTACTCGTTGAGGCGTCGGCCCCACCGTCGCCAGAATCATCTGCTGGACGCTGGCGTGTCCGCAATACCTCGCCCCGTAGCCCGTCGGGAGCGTTTGAATCCAGTTCGGCGGTATCTTCTTCGCTAGTGCTGCTAATTGTTTACCCATTTTGTAGCCTTTCCTTTGATTGTATTTTATCCGTCGCCGCCGTTGTATATGCGAACGATAGGCCAGCAGAAATCCCTGGCCTCGTATTCTTCGACTAGCTCCATGTATCTTTCCCAGTCTTCATTTCTAACGCTGTCGTGGTTCTCACAATACACCGGCGAACAAAACCCTTTCTCTATCCCGATAGCTAGCCATTTTTCTAAGTTCATTTGATAGCTTTCCTTTGTTGGTACATTCTGTTCTGATGCTCGGCCCATACGAGGCGGCACGCCGTACAAAGCGGCTCGTTTGCCCTTTGGTGGCGCCTGGCTGCCCCTATAGTCCCGCAAGGTCGTAGTTTACGCGGCATTCGATACCCTTTCCTCAGTTAAATAATGCAACGCGAGGGCGGCTTGTTGTGGGACGACGCCGTTTCCCAGTATTTTAAGCTCTGCGGTGCGTGACAAGCCCAAACCGGTAACGTGGCCTTCAGGCAGGCCCATCATCCACTCGACAAAACAAGGGTTTATACGCCCCTTGTTGTCCATAGGTGCGGGAGCCGAGATTCCGATGATTAATTCCCAATGTGCGACTGCCTGCCCGTATTTTCCCCAGTAGTTATAATGTGCTGTTCGATTGCACCGTGGAGACATGAGTCGTCGTTCCGCTGGTTGCGTCCTTTGTAGTCCCTGTGCTGTGGAGTCGGTAATTTCTGCCCAGATAAAAAGTCTCTCTCGACGGTGAGCGGCTCCGGCGTCCGAAGCTCGTACAACACCCCATCGGCACTCGTACCCCAGGCGGGTAAGTTCGGCAATAACTCCGACACCTCCGATAACAAGGTGGCCTGCGACATTCTCCAACAGGATTCTTTCGGGTCGTAAAACGCTGATGGCGTCGGCAACCCATCCAAATATGGCTCTTTCATCTTCTGCCCCTTTCCTAAGACCCGCTGTGCTGAAAGGCTGGCATGGGTAGCCGGCGCATAGCAGGTCTACGGGTTGTTGTTGTTTCCAGTTTACTTTTGTTAGGTCGCCCAGGTTGGGTGTGTCTGGGTGGTGGTGGTCTAATAGCGTGTTCACGTCCTTGTCGATGTCTGATACGAAAACGAGGTCGATGGGTCCGAACGCCTGCTCGATGCCCATTTCTAGGCCGCCGTATCCGGTGCAGAGGCTACCCACTCGCATGATTACGGCCCCATTTCGTCAATTCCTGGACAAGGCCCGTATTCGATGGGGTGGTTTCACGCTCTAAAATGATGCCCGTCAGCTCGTCCCGCCGATACTTGACGAGTCCCTGTTCCCTCATTTCGCCCAGGCGGGTAGCTATCTGATTCGTAGAAATAGGATGGCCGGCCCCGTTGCGTATTTTTCCGTACAGGTCAAAGGCGGTCATGCCGTCGCGGGCGTGGTACATGGCCCTAAGTATCTGATGCTTTTGGCTGCCCGATTTAACTTTCCGGCCGGCTTCGTGGCTGGTTTCTGGGTGGTGGGTGCCCGTGGTGCCGCCCCATAGTGTCTGCTGGTTCATACCATGACCCCAGTCACCCATAGAAGGAAATCGTCTACTGTGTAGTCGGTTACGGGCGTCGATATGTCTACCCCGTTGCGGTGCGGTGTGAAAGGTGGGCGTATCTTCTGCCCTACTCGTACGGGTTTGGCCCCGCATATCGCCCGCAGTTCGTCGATGAGTAAAAGGCGTCGGCGTCGGTCGGGTACATGGATAAAAAAGTGGCGGTTAGGGCTGTCCGGCCCTCCGCTCATGACTTCGAGGTAGGGGTCGCCGTTCGCTGCGATGGTTTGCCGGAACGTCGCCACATAGTCGACGTGTTCGGCGTCAATATCGACGGGGATAACCTCCGGCCTTGTTTCGATACAGTACGGGCGGCCTGAAGCCTTGGCCCTGTCCCAGTCGTCAAAGCCGGCGCTTTTATTGTCGGCGTCGATGTACATGGCGGGGCGGGCAGTATCGACGATAATGTCGTAGAGGTTCATTGTTCACCGCCGAATTGTGCCCTGTACTGGTCCTGCATAAGTTCGATAGTGTCGTAGAGGGGTTGAAGGTGGCCGTGGGGTCTAACGGTTGCTTCCAGATAGTCGATGAGTTCTTGGCGTATCCACCCGTTTAAGGCTTCGGCGATGTAATCGGTTAAATAGTTGTCGTAACCGCTTAAATCTAGGCGGTGCAAAGCCCTTTCGACCGGTTCGGCGTCCGTGATATCCAACTCGACGACTCTGGCGTCGTGGTCGACGGTGGCGATGAGGCGGCGGCGAGTAGGGTGGTCGTCCACCGGCTCGAGTTTAAGATAAATAATGCTTCTAGCCATTAGACCGCTACTGCCTGGCGTGTCTTGCACGCTTCACCTATGCCCCTGCTGGTGCAATCGCACGCTATAACCCAGTCGTACTTCTCCACTGGCGTTTTACAATGCTGGCACATAAGAGCCGACCATGCGAAATGGTAAACGGTTGTGCTTCGATGGCAATGCGGGCACGCTATCATTTTGCCCTCGACGCCGGCCCGTGTATATCTGTTAACTGTTTTCATTGTGTAGCCTTTCATTTGCTCCATGTTTCAATTATTACACATTCAACACCAAAGATCAACACCAAACTAGGAAAAGTTTAAGAATCTGTTTTTTTAGTGCCGGCGAAAGCGGCGTTTATTTCCTCGATACTGAGTTCGCCGTCGTCCATGAAACCCGCGGCGAGCTTCTGCAATACCTGGGCTACTGCGCTTATGCCTGCGAGTAGGGCGGCGGTCGCTGGGCTAATGTCCGAACTGATGAGACTTGCCCCGCCGATGACGGCCATAGCCTGATAGCCGAAAACACATATAACCCTTACTAGGGTGTTCGCTGCTAGTTGTAGATTCATTTTTTGTTATCCTCCCTGTAGTCGATGGCCACACCCACCAAATGGGTCAATAGGCTTATGGCTGAAATCCATATCGCCCATTCTAGTATCTGATCGGTGAGGGTGATGAGTACCAGGCCGATCCCTGCTAAACCGAGCGAAAGGTAGAGAAGTTCGCGGGCGAGGCGTTTAATCATTAGCGGCTCCTTCTTGTACGGGTACGGGTTGGGCCTGTCTGGCCGGTGGATGCGGTAGCCGTTGGCCGTATTCTAACAGCCGACGTGGCGGCCGTGATGGCAACCGACGCGACAATAATGGTTTTACGATCTTCGACGGTGATGCTTGAACCGACCTGCACATAGTCCGAGTAGTCGGCGGAGGAGAACACGTCGACGTTTTCTTCGAAAGATTCCCGCACCGATATAGTAGATTCGTTTACGGCTTCGACGACGTGCTGGCGGGCTTCGGTTGGGAGTTCCTCGAAGTCCTCGTTTTCTGTTATGGCGTCGATTTCCTCGACCGTTATTTCTTCATCGTCGAAAAGTTCTTCCAGTTCTTCGACGAGCTGCTCGTCTATGTCTGGGTCGTCCAATAGTACCTCCAGGAGTTCGATTTCTTCTTCTTCTAGTTCTTCGATTTCCTCCTCGGTGAAAATATCTTCGAGGTCTTGTTCTTCTTCGCCTGGCGTATCCTCGATAACTGGTTCTTCTTGGCTTGTTTCCTCGTCGAAATCTGGTTGCGCGTTTTCTGGTTCAGGTTCCGTTTCTTCTTCGATAGTTTCCAAATCGTCGAAATCTTCAAAGTTTTCTTCTCCCTCTATAGGTGGTAGGTCGTCGAAGTCCCAGTCGTCGTAGTCGATGTCGTCGAATGTGGTATCGTCGAAATATGGGTCTTCTACTATTGATACTGTCGGTGTTGGTTGGGTTGTTGGTGTTGGCGGCGGCGCCGTGGTGGGCGTGGGTGTCGGTGGCGGCGGTGTTGGCGTTGGCTCTGGTGTCGGCGTTGGAGCTACGGTAGGGGTCGGCTCCGGTGTCGGTGTCGGTGTCGGTGTTGGTTCTGGTGTGGGGGTTGGTGTAGGTGTCGGGCTGGGAGTTGGTGTTGGTGTGGGTTCTGGGGTCGGCGTTGGTGTCGGCTCGGGTGTGGGCGTTGGTTCCGGCCCGCTATTATCGAAAGAAGCGACGCCGCTGACGTCCATGGAGTAGACGCCGAACTCGTCCTCGTAGACGTTGGCGTTGAGCCGGTACGTTCCGGCCGCCAAATCCACGATTTCTATGTAAGAATCCCAACACATCACGCCGGTATTATGGGCGGCCCCGTCGTCATCCTGGACCATGAGCGTGTCGGCGTCGTCGTATAGGTAAATATAGGGGTCGGCGGCGTAGTGTCCTGTCCCGTGTTGATTACAGGTAAGCGACGTGTAGGTCGTAAAAGTCACGGTGGTGGGCTGGTCCAGGGTAAAAACGAGGTCTATTCCGTCGGTGCCGTCGACGTCGAGCGAGCAATCCCATACCCCGTTTTCTTCGACACATTCGACGGTAGAGGCGTAGGCGGGTGGCGTGACCCAAACGAGGACGAGTAGCCCTATAAGTAGTAGCCGAGATATGAGGATGAACGGGCGGCTACTCCTCACCGTACATGTCGGCGAGTTCGTGGTCTTGGTCTTTGCCCACTATGAGGGAAGCACTGCCGTCGCCGGTGAAACGTGCCGCGAAGTAGCCTTTAAGCATGGAAAGGACGGCGGCCCCTCCAGCCCCTAAAACGAGTTTCCATTCGGCGACATTCATGTCAATTAAGGCGTTCGTGCCTAGCATGCCGCCCGCTGCTTGAACAAAAGTACTTAAAACTCTTTCTGCTAGGTCTTTCCAGTCGATCATAGTCCTAAAGCCCTCCAAGTGTTTTTTCCGCATAGTCCGTCGACGGTAAGTTTTCGGCTTTTCTGGAAGCGTTTCAATGCGGCTATGGTGAGCGACCCCGCTATCCCGTCGATGCCGGAGTATTTCGGGTTTTTGGATACCCTGAAGCCCAGGTCGCTGAGTTTTGTTTGTAATAGTTTGACGTGGGCGCCTCTGCTGCCCCGTTTCACCAGCGGCATGTTTTGCGCGGATGGTTGGACCAGCTTCTCGGGTGCTTTCGCTTTGGTGAGGCTCTTGGTTTCTTTGCCTTTCATCGCGGGCGCCGGATACCAGCCGTAGCCCTTGCCCGTGTACCCGAACGCCTGATGATGCCACCATTCCGACGGCACCGTTTTTTCGAGGCCGTATTCTTTCGCTATCCTGTTGACGTCGCCGGTGCTAATCTTGCCGATAATGCGAAAATCTGCGGCGTATGCAAAGCCGTCTTTTTGTTCTAGGTGCCATGAACCACGGTATTTGCCGCCTGGCCCGAAGGTGCGGTCGGGATTCGCGGCCAAATTTCCGTTCCCCGCCTTATATTTTCGGTAAAGTTCTTTTTGTTGGGCGTAGGTGCGGCACCCGCTCGACACGACAACTTTACCTTTTATGCGTGGATCAGCGAAGAATGCTTCTAGCCGTTCTTTCATTTTCGGGTGGATTTCTTTTAATCTCACCCATGAGCCGGCTACAGGAATGGCGCTCATGATGGCGTATCGGGGAACGTGACGGTTTCGGCCGGCGTCCAGGAGGCGGGGAAGTCGCGGAGCTGTTGACGGTAGGTTGCCCACGCGGCCTTATTGCTGATCGGGTTGTCGGCGGTTTGTGTCCAATCGCTTAATAAAAGTAAGTGGTTTCGTTCTGCCCGCATTCTTTCCATTAGAACAGCGTCATCGATTGTTTCGGGGTCGAACGGGTCTAGGCGTAGGTGAATCATGTCGCCCGATACATTCCCTGCAAATAGATTTTGTCGCCGTCCGCCCATGTAAAAGGCCGTGTGGCGTTGACGTTGAGCACTCTGGTTCCGTATGTGCCCGATGTTAGAAGAGCGTGCAGGAAAATGTTTTGAGATACTAACGTAAGCAAGCATTGGGCGTACACGCTGCCCGTCGTGTCGATACAAATGGCGGTACCTATCGGCCCCCAAGGATTAATGGTGCTCGCGGCGGTGCCAACCGGTACTGAGAAGTAAATCGACCCGCCGATGCTGGAGCTTGTGCCTAACACTAGGCCGATTTCAAAGAAAACGCATTCGTTTACTTCCGCGGCGAAGCCGGCGTTGGTCGCCCCGCTTCCTGGTGTGACATTGGTCCAGCTAGGGGTGAAAGCGTTATAGTCGCCGATGGCGTTGAGATTTGCGGCGGTGAGCACGTCGCCGGCGTCGAAATCGAACGGGTTGGCCATGCGCCTATCCTAACCGATTTTCGTCGAGTATGCCGACATTGGTTTTGTCGAGTGTAAGCGATTGATTATCGGCGGCCGGTAGTAGATCTAGGCTTACCGTCGTACTGTTCGGCGAGGCGAATATCTGGCGGCCCGCTATGACACAGTTATAGGTTTTTGATGAGCCGGCGCCTTTCGGCGTGAATGTGACGGCGGCTACTGACCAGAGGCCGTTGGCGACGTCTAAGAAATCGGCGTAGTTCTGGCGGCTACTGGAGTCCATTTGGGTGTCGACGGCTTCCAATAAGACGCTTAATTGTTGCGGCGTGTAGGTGACGTCGCCGAAACGATTAACCCAAAAATCGCCGATAACGGCCTTGTTTGCCTGGGTGGCGCCGCCGAAAGACCATGTTATTGTTTTGGAGTAGGACACGGAACGGACGCCGAGCGTATCCTGCGATGTGGTGTCATTGGAAACGTTCGGGGCTTCGTCCGTCACAGGGTACACGGCCTGAATGGACGCCTGGTTGATCGTATTAACCAAATTATACTGGGTGGAAACTTTCTGGATAGGGAACTTATCGGCGGTTTTGTCGCCCGTGAACTCGAAAACGCGGTAATGGTCGGTGCCGCTCACGCTTTCTTTCGTCATAAGCCTATTAATGTATGCGGCGTTGAGTGTCCAAGTGTTCGACGAATAAGAAGCGGTCGTCGGGTAAATGATCGCCGGCCCTGACGGTAAAACCTGCGCGTTGAGGTGGTCTTTCGCGGTGCCGGAATCGAACTCGTCAATAATGCCCCAGTACCCTGGCGCCGTTTCTTTGCCCGCTGGTACGTTGTTTTTTTTGTTGATGGCGGTAACGGTGTCGCTAGACGCGGCGAATTTGGGGAATGGTACGCGGCTCAGGCCGCCGCCGCCGTTGAGGATGTTTTGCCCTACCTCGTCTAATACGTCGTAGGCGGCTGTGACGTCGATTTCGACCACCTGGTCGCGTCCCGTATAGCAGAAGAAATCGGCGAGGGTAAGCATCACGGTCGCTTGTTGGCCGTCGTCCTGGAAGTCGACGTCGATAACCACCATGTCTGCGACGTTCGCGGTGCTGGTCGTCGCCCCGTCGTTAATGTCGCAAGTAAACTCGATGATTTTCGAGAACCATTCAAAAGCCTGATGGGTGCCGCCCGCTCCAGGCGTAAAAATGTTACTGTTGTTATCTAAATGCATGTAGCCGTTATATGAAGCGGCGCGGGCTATCTGCACCGACTGGTGGAGAGAAAACCCTAAAACGTAGCTGGTAAGGTCGGTGGAAGCGGAAGCGTCCGTGAACTCTACCTGCCAAGTGTGGGAGCAGGCCATTAGATAACTACAGCGCCGGAAGTACGGAAATCGGCGGCCCCGTTCTGCCTAACGTACCGCTGCAACGCCGCCACGACGTCCTGACCGTCCGACCCCGCCGGCATATTCACAGTTATAGTCGTACCGCCGCCATTGGTTAGGGCTGAGGTGGGTTCAATCGTCGGCCCCAGGCCCATTTCGTCCTCAAGCATTCCACGAACTTTGTCGTCTGCGTTGAATAGCTTATCGAAACCCCATTCGAGTAGCGGGCTTATGCGTAATTGATCGAGCGGGTTCCATGGTTGTTCTTGTCCCTCATTAAAAGCCTTCACGGGGCCTGGCATTACATCCTCAAGGTTAAAATCGATCATCCATTCTAAAGCGGCCTTTATGTCTTTGATAACGTCCCACCAGTCCTTGGCTCCTTGGATAACCTCGTCGAAAATGCCGTCAGCTATGTTTCGGAAATCTTCGCTTGTTGCGTAGAGGGCGACCATGGCTCCGACTAGCGCGAATACTAAACCGATACCTAACGCCGCGTTGAGTGCCCACACCCCGCCGGTCAGAGCGTGGAGGGCGGCTACTGCGGCGCCGACTTTCGCTTTTAATACGAGCAGGCCGAACGCGAACGCCAGGCCCGCCACGGCGCCGGCTAGCATTGAGTATTTTGTTCTGTTGCGGTTAATGTGGTCGATGAACGCCTGCCCCGCGTCGGGTATCTTCTCCCCCAAGTAGTCGACGATTTCCTTGAATTGTGGGATAAGGTCGTCTTTGATGAAATCGCGGGTAACTTCGAAAGCTTTTGTTACGCCAGGCCACGCAAACTGGACAAAATCGATTACTTTCTGGCCTAACCACGGGAACCATTTTCGTATCAGTTCACCGACAGGCGCCAGAAACTCTTTCACCGCTTCCATGGCGTTACGGATAGCCGGCGACCATGCCTCGAATTTGCCGATGAGGAACTCTACCGCGGACGCCATTTTTTCCGCTACTGGTAGCAGAACCGTGCCTAATTCGATACCTAGGTTCTTAATGCGGGCCGTTAGGATGCGTTGAGAATTTGCTAACCCGTCCGAGGTCCTTAAAAAGTCGCCGGCCGCTCCTTGTTCGCCGAGCTGCTGCATGATGAGGGAATGGCGGGCCATGATCTTCTGGCCTTCGGTGAGTTCGTCGCCTACCTCTACCAGTCCCATGGCGAGCGCTTCCGCGTTCACCTGGGCGGCGTTCATTAGGACACCGACCGATTGTAAAGGTTCCGTCGAACCGCGGAGGCCGGCGGCGAGTTTCTCGACGGCTTCCTCTGGGCGTAAATTATTGAAAGAAGCTACATCGGCGGCGGTTGTGACCATTTTATCGGCGAATTTACTCAGCTCGACCCCTGAAAGGCCGGACGCTTTACCGAAAACGCCGAACGTGCTGGCCGCTTCAAGAAATTCTGACTGTGACATGCCCACAGCGGTGGCGGCTTTGCCCGCCGCCAGTTCGATATTCCCTGCCACAGCTCCGAAAATCTGCTGCGCTTTCGAAAGTGATTCCTCAAAATCGACCGCTAACGAAATGGACTTCGCGCCGAGGCCGGCCATGGCCACACCAGCGGCCAAACCGACCTGCCCGACTTTTTTAGAAAAGCTCCCGAGCGATTTGGAGGCTTTGCCGAGGGCGTTGCGTAGCGGTTTGGAATCTCCGGCGACGACTACGTTAATGATGCTCGTTTTTTTCGCCATTTAGAGGCCCGCCTTTCGCTGTATTTTTTTCACGCCTTGAAAATATGCGTTAAATACTTCGCCGCGTCGTTCGTCGAGGGCGTCGTACAGGAACGGGTTCGGATGTATGGGGCCGCCCCTCCACCCTTTGGCGGCGTCGGGTCGTGTCGCCCATCCGAAATGCACCGCTGGTGTATGTTTGTATCCTTCGCGGTTCCAACCTGCTCGCACCCGTCCGGCTGTTTTGGCACCTGCCGCCCGTATGCTTTCTTGTAGTTTTCCGGTGCGGTAAGGGGCGCGGCGGGCGGCGGTATCGGCGACCATTTGCGCTAGTTCTTCGTGTAGTTTTTTCAAATCGTCAAAGCCGGCGTCGAGCATGGATAAGCGTCGCCGTAGTTGTTTCATTCCCTGCGTTTTCACTGATAGGGGCTGCTTTGCCATTATTTTTGCCGTTTCTGTTGTTCTTTCACGATATGGTTCTGGGCTACGATAAGGGCGTTTATCATGTAGGGTTCCATTTCTAACAGGTCGGCGACCGGCTGGCCGGTTACCAGCCCTAGCCGAGCGATCGCATAGGCGGTGTGCCTTCTACTAAAGGGTCTTCTTCTTCCTCCACCAGGGTGATATCGTCGATGTCGTGTTCGACCCATTCGTCAAATAATTTAACTACGCGGCCGGATTGTCGGGTGGCGTGCCAGGCTATCCAAGCGATGTGTTCGACGCTGGGCGCCGTACTGAACGCTTCCCCGAGCGTGGTTTTGTATTCACGCTCGAACGCTATCGCCGTTTTAATGGTTATACCGACCTGGTACGGGTCGCCTTCGTTCTTCGGCAGCACTTGTAGCCGTATAGATGAGCCGAGCATTGCCTAACTCGTAGCTTTCGTAATCGATCCTGTAATCGGCCAGTCAATCGAATGCGTCGCAATTTCCCCGACGGATCCGTTGAGGGTGTCCCAGGAATTAACAATTACGTTGAATGTATACGACGGGTTTGTCGCGCTGACGCTGCCCGATACCGGTTTAACTACCACAGCGGTGGAAGTGCCCACAAGCGGGAAGATCGTCGCTTCGGTTTTGGCCGCTGCGAAATCGGCGTTGAACTCTATCGATACAGAACCGGATTTTAGGCCGCCTATGTATGAACGGCTGGTGTCGCCCATAGCGGTATCTTCCAGATTATCGGCTGATTGTGACAATGTGATACTGGTAATATACGCCGACAAGTCGACACCGTTAATCGTACAAAATGCATTATTTAACATGAAGGTGCTCACGTCTGTTTCTCCTTTTTAGGTGGGTTTTCTGGTTTCAAATGTCCACCCTCGACGAGGGCTTCAATATTCGCGCCCGCTAACGATTTGTCGGTAACGGTGTCGCCTTGTGTATGTCCTGCGAGGTTATCGCTTAGGACCGTGTATTTGTTGCTCATGCTGCTAGGACCTCCAGGTCTAGGGTTGCTGATAAATATACTGCATCGGCGAAGGATATGGGGCCATAGTTGCGGGCGTTCGTGACCTGCACCGCCGACGCCTGCCCGTCCAGTGTCTGGTCGGCTTCGAGAGCGGTCGGTACGGTGACGAGGTAGTCGTCTAAAAGTTCCTGATTCGATGCTGTTTCGAACCGTTGCGCCGCGATAGTTATATCGAACCGGATGGTTTTTAGGCCCGCCGCTACCGTCCCCATGGCATCATGGTAGGTGATCACGTTATTTGATGGTATGACGATGGCGCAAGGTGGCGTTACGACATCGGGAACAAAATCGTAGACGGTGACGAACGCCTGCGGCGACGATACGGCTTCTAATCTGGTTTTGATTTCTGCCCGTATTTCGTGGTAGTCCATTAGGCGGCCGCCGGTATCTTCAAGCCTCGTAATAACGCGATGACTTCGGGGTCGGTTCTGGTGATTCGGATGAAGCCGACGTCGACGCTTCCCGCCTGGAAACCTAGCGGACTACTGCGGCGCTGGTAGAGCCTGGCGGCGATAACGAGCGAACATTGCTTTATTTGGTCGGGTACTGCCATGGCGTAACCGTAGAACGCTGTCACTTCGACCGTGGGGCGCCCGTAGCGGTCCCGTGGCCACTGTCCACCGCCGACCCGCTGGATGAGCCTGTACGGGGCGTTGTTGCCGCTTACAACATAATCTGTAGTAATGGTGAGGGTCGTGTCGTAGGTTCCGTCGAGTGTTGTGTCGGTTTTGACGACGAGGCCGGTGGTTTGTGCTACATCGTCGACGTAGAGGGTGTAGTCGTCGTAGGGTATAAACGTTTTTGCGGTGGCTCCACCTGGTACGACGAACGTGCGGCCCGTTATCTGGTCGATTTCGGCGTCGGCTGCTGCCAGCGCGTTATCTATCGCCGTGTTTTCTGACGACGTGGCCGACGGAATCCCTAAATAGGCCTTTATTAACGCCTGGCTGCTATATGCCATCCGTTACCTACTTTTTTTTGGCTGGGGCTTTTTTGGCCGGTGCTTTTTTGGCCGGTGCCTTTTCGGGTTTCTGCACTCGGCCTGCTGCCTGCTTTTCCCATAGTTCTTGAGACATATTTGTCCTTTCTGGAAAGGTGGACGATGACTCCGGCTACCAGAGCCACCGCCCACGATTCAAAGGTTAGAAGCTAGGTGTAACCAAGCCGGTTCCGCTGATAGTCGCAACTGATCCTGGGTATCTCCCAAAAATCGCGCAGGCATACTCGTAAGCTACGAGCGTTACGGTTAGGTTAAGCCCTGCCGTAGCGTCATAACGGACAAGTGCGGGTTGTCCTTGCTGCTCAAAGAGAAGCATATCGGAACGCCGGACGACGTAGATTCTGTCTTCGTTCGTTCCGGCTCCCTTGTCTGTCGGTACAGCGCCCGAAGTGACCACGGGAACGCCAGCTATCTGCACGCCTGTATTTCCGTAACCCGCCACTGGTCCTGTACCCATACTATTCTGGGGAACATTGTTGGTAGGTAGGATAATGGGGCGCCCTGTGGTGTCGAGGCCGGCTTGTAGGAATCCGAGCCGCCTTGGGTGCATTAAGATGAGGTCAGCCGGAGCGAACCTATTAGAATTAACCGACTGTATAGCGTCGATAATTTTCGGAAAAAGCTCCGCTACCGTGGGCGAGCCGTCGGTATAAACCACGGAAGTTTGGCCTTCTACGTTGTTGACGCCTCGGAGTTGGCCGCTGCCGCCTGACCCTACGATTACTTGGCTTTCGAGTTGTGCTGCCATTGCGCCCATCATGTCGGCGGCGATTAGCGAATCCACGCCGGTTCCGCGTTCGATGGCCTGCCTTGAAATTTGCTGACCGCTGGCTATGGTGGCGACCGACTCAGTTATCAAAGTATCGTCGATGTCCGTAGATGATACGGTGCTGTTCTCGGTTGCCTGAATCGCTGCACTCGCTCCGGTCGTTACGCGTGACACGTTGATGGTCATCCCTTCATCGCTTAACGGTAGGTTCGTGCATTCATTCGCGAAAGGCCGGCCGCTCCTGGCAAGATCGGCGGCCAAATCGGTGAGGTACTGAGGGACGACAAGGCCGGCATATGAGGAAACTGTGCCTGTCCTTTGTTCTAGCTGGGATTCTTGGCGGTGGCGGCGTATCCTGTCGGATGCGTCAATATCGCCGTTGAATTGGCTGTTGTACAAATCGCTGAAGAAACTCACGCTGCGGTTTTCTTCTGTGTAGGTTCGTGGTTCGTTTGTGACGACCACGTTTCCGACTGCTCGGGTTTCTGTGTCGTCGGTGGCGTTTACCTCTGCCCGTAGTTTCGCGGCTTCGAGGTTGCTTACCTGTACGGCCCTAAGCTCTGCAATTCGGGTATCGAGTTCTTCGGCCCGTGTTGCCAGGTCTTTAAGGTTGGTATCTTCTGTTTCGGTGAGGTCGCGTTCTTCATCGGCTGCACGCTGGACAAGTCCAGTTTGTGATTCCCCGATTTCGTGACGCTCCTCGACCATTTGGTCTAAGAGTTTCATATTTTTTTTCTCCAAAATAGGTTGGGTTGTTTTCCTGCTTCGGGTGCCAGTGGGTGGTTTTGATCTAAACCGGCGCAACGTGGCGGCGCGAGAGTTATATTACATGAGTGTAATTTATGCCCGCGCCAAAATCAAGTGTTTAACAAAAGGTGGCGCCATTTGCTTAAAAGGGGCGCTGTTTGTGGATCGTCGGGGTCGTACGCTCGTACGGATAAAACTTTAGCTTCGGAAAAAGCGGCTTGCGTGACTAAACCGACGTGATCCAGGCGGGCCTCTAGCCGGCTTATGTGGGTACGGCCTCCGCTGGTCGTTGTGCGGTTCCTGATTGGCAGAAAACCTACGCTCAACCCCGTTACCATGCCCTCTGCTGCTAATGCTCTGGCTTCTTCGCCGCGTGGCGTTGGTGCGAGCTTGAAATCTGCTATCAGGCCTTCTGCTGATTTGTTCCATTCCACTGCCATGCCTATCGGGTGATTATTATTATTGTGTTGTTCTAATAGTGGGATACGGTCGCCGCGTTCTTGGATGCTTTTATCGAACGTTGAAGACGTGAACGTTTCAATATATGATCCTGTGTCATAACTGCTCATGAACGGGGCGACAAGTCCGGTAATATGGTGGCCGTCAGCGTCGGCCCGTGTCTCTAGATCAGAAAACTCTACGGTTCTGGTTTCTATGTTCATGCCGTTACCTCCACTTCCTCTCCCTGTCCGGTTGGTAGATCTTCGAGGCGTCGTATTTCGTCCACGGTGAGCCAACCGGCGTCCAAGGCGATTTTGTGGGCTTCGTACCTTTGGAGTCTGTCGGCCCTCTGGAAATCGTCGGTATCGAACAATGCGACCTGCCCGCGTGGTATAAGGCCGCTAAATGATTGCTCTATCCGGCTCATGTAGCCGCGGAGGGTGTAATCGACGAAGAAACGGTTATCCTGCTGGACGTTTGAATATGTTTTGCTGTTGCCTTCGGTGGATACGCCGATCATTTGCGGGGGCACCCCAAAAATCGTCGCTATCTGTTCTGCCGAGTAGCGGCGGGATTCTAATAGTTGGAGGTCGTCGGGCGACCATGAGAGTGCCTGATATGTGAGGCCGCCGGTGAGAACGGCGGGGCTTTTCTGGCGGCCGCCGTGGGCTTTCATAAATGACTGTTTAAGGATTTGTGCTTCTTCCTGCGACATTTCTTGCGGGCTGTTGATAACGCCTGAAGGTATGCTGCCGCTGACGTGGCTTTCGCTGGCTGCTTCGTCCCCTGCGAGGGATAGGGCTAGGCTGCGACGCTGTAGCTGAAGCGGGCCGGCGCCGGTGATGGAACCAGGCGTGACGACGCCGCCTCTGATGTGTAGTATTTCCGACGTGTCGTACTGTGTCCCGTTGACTTTGTACGATATGTTCCCTGTGTTGTCGATGACTACTGCTACGGCGTCAGGGGATAACAGGATAGCTGATTGTGGAAAACCGAACCGGTCCCTGTTGCCTAAAATAAAATAGGCGTTGCCTCTCATAACTAAGCTAGTGACGCACGCGCCGAGGGTTTCCATGCGGGTTTGGTTGGGGTCGGGTTGGCGTAGTATCGCCGGCGTGGGGTCGAGGCGTTCGTCGTCACGATACGCCCCGAAGGGTAGTGAGCCTATGGAGTCGGAGACAACCTGTACGGCTCGGTACGCTACCGGTATCGAAAGCGTCGTCCCTTCCGTAACACTAAGGCCACCCGTCAAACTTTGGGGCGGGATGTAGCGGTCGGGTAGCGTGATGGTGGTCGCCCGCTGTTCCCTATTAAATAGGTTGTTGAAAATCATCCGCTATTTTCCAAAGCAACTCCAATAATGATCGCCATTATTCCGGCGGCGAGTAGCCCTGCCGCCAGGTTGAAGAATATGTAGACGGCTGCCACTATCGCGGCGGCGCCTAATAGCTCTAATACAAGAGCTAAGTATTTTCTATAGTGTAGCATAAAAGTCGTATCCTTAGTGTATAGCTGCTTTTGGTTGTGGTGTGGTTAATCCGGCGACGAGAGCGTAACGGGCCAGGGTCACGCTGCAGAGCGGAGTTATGTCTGCGTCGCTTTTCCTGCTCCACGCCCATTGTTCGCCCAGTTTGCGCCTTGTGGCGTTATCGACCGCGGTCTGGAGTCTCACGTCGCCCAGGTGGGCGATGGTGCCTTCTTCCACGGCGTCAAAGAACGATCCGCACGCCTGCCCGTACTGGCGCATATTAACCGGTATCACCTCGACGCCGGCTTCCTCAAGTTCCCCGATGAGGCTACTGGCGGCGGCGCCGGAATCTATCACGAAAGGCATTTTCCACTTTTCGTACAGTTGGATTATGCGGTCTTTGACCCAGCCGATACGGGTTTCGTTCTCTATCAGCTCCACAGCGGTAAAAGCACCGTTCAGGCCGGCTGCCCCTATGCTGGCCCTGTCCCGATTAGGCGAAATGTCGACGCCGAAAATATGGTAAGACCCTATTTGGATGTCTTGGCGGGCGAGTTTGGCCCACTTGTCCGAGTCGATGACGTTCTGGGTTACCAGCGACGGCCAAACGTTCAACCATTCCTGGGCGAAAATGGTAGGGTCGGTGGTTTGCACCGCTTCCCTCACCGCTCCGATGGTGACGCCGTGGGTTTCCCCGATCGTCGGTATTGCCTGCTCCCACACTTCCTCGTCGTGTATATCGAAGTTGTCTTGGTAGGGCGCCCATTCATGCCACGACAGGGCGGGCGATTCGGCGTGCCCGAGTTTGCGGTAGTGTTGGAGCATCGTCGAATAGGGTGTGCCGGCGTTTGAGGCTATCCAAAGTTGGGCGCTTTTTTTCGTCGCCATCGTCGGCTGAATCGCCGACACCAGCCGGAGATCGTGGGCTAATGCTTCGTCGATGACCGCCAAGTCGACGGTTAGACCCCTCGCGCCTGTCGCGTTCGGGGTTACTATGCGGTACTGGGCGCCGTTGTTCATGATGAGGGCTTCCTGCCCGTTGGCCCGTATCTGCCTCTTGATGCGTTTCCTAAAAGGCGTCGACATTAAAAGTTCGCAATGTTCGTCGAATTTGTGTCTGGCGGCGTTCCGGTCCTGGCTGGTAAAAATAGTCATCGTGTTAGGTTTCAACAATTCCAAAGCGATACGGAAAACCAAAAGCGTGGTTTTGCCGTTCTGCCTGCCGACGGTACAGCCGGCCACCCTGTGAGAATAACACCCGTTTTTGTCGATTTCTAACGCCGTATCGGCGACCTGTTTCTGCCATTCGAAAAGCGTAAAACCCAGATTCTCGGCGACCCGTTCAAGGGCCGGCCCGTGGCTCACCCTATCAGGATTCCGCGGAGTGGCCCAACGCGGCTTTTTCATGGTCCGATATTTGGTTCGAAGGGTGCAAAGCCCACGCGTAATGGCGCCGGCATAATCCCCATTTCTCTGCTGTTTCGTCGCATTCTTCGCATTTCCAGCCCATTAGCCGGCCAGTTCTTTCGAGAGTTGTTCCCATACGTCGGAGTCGGCTTCGACGCCGAGGCGGTCGAGGCATTGGAATAGTTGGACGGCTAGGCCGGTGATAAGGCGGGCGTCGTAAATCCCTAGTTCGCATTTGTCCCAGGCGTCGGCGATGCCTTTTAATGCTGAGGCTAGTACGGCGTTCGCGTTTGGTATTGTTGCTAGTACTATTTCTGCTGCTTCCCTATGCCTGCCGTGTTCTACCATTGCCGTGACCCTTTTATCTTTCTTCGTTTGTCGTTTGTGAGTTTAGCACCCATTCGACTGTTGCAGGATTTACAGCAGGCCACAAGGTCGCCGTGCCACAATTCGGGCGAAGGCGCCGAAGACAGGGGCGGCACATGATCGGCGGTATCAGCAACCTTTACTTTGCAATAAACGCACAACGGGGCGCCCTCCAAAAGGGACCTACGAGCTTTTCTATATTCGTACGAATAACCACTTCTCACGCCGAAAAACCCCCTACCACCTGCAAAAACGGGCTTTTCCCTAAAATCCTCATTTTATTGGGGAGATTTTCCACAATGGGGGGCGGGTATGG
>VTLG01002739.1_pt1 | contig 19391 bp, 25 predicted proteins | sample 4694571 | NCBI WGS metagenome assembly VTLG01 (sample SAMN12604809, study PRJNA352737) | marine metagenome | biome: ENVO:00000447; feature: ENVO:00000209|ENVO:00000569|ENVO:01000036; material: ENVO:00002151; isolation source: viral sequences binned using virsorter ...
GCCACAATGTTACAGAATGGGCAAAAACTTCTTTATCAAAAGATCACGCCTATTTGTTAAAAAATCAGCCTGCAACAGGTTCAGGAGCGCCCGTTGCCAAAACTGGCGGAACTCAAGTAAATACAGGCGAATTTGACCCTGAACTGATGCGCAGATTAGCAAACGGCGAACATACTGTTGAACATGAAATATTTAAAAAGTACGGCAGGGAAGGTTGGCAACGTGCAAAAGAGCTTGCGAAGAATTACAAATAACAGAATTAGGGTTAATATATAAGTAACTATTCAAAGCTGCGCTGAGAATGTTAGGGCTGCGCCCATACCGTTAATTATTTTTATAGGAGTTTATCTATGGCGGTTTTACGCTCAGATATTATAATTCCTGAAATTTTTACGCCATACGTTATCGAACAGACAACGCAACGCGATGCTTTCTTGGCAAGCGGTGTGGTTCTTCTCAGCAAACCTTTCAGGCGATTTTGAAGTTCTTTCCGATTCTTCATCATTAACACCCGGCAAAATTTCAACCGATCAGCAAATCGGCGTTGTATTACATAGAGGTCGCGCATTTGAGTCAAGAGACTTGGCTGCTTTAGCTTCTGGCGCTGACCCAATGGCTGCAATCGGACAAAAAATCGGTGCTTATATAGCAAACCAAAGACAGAAGGATTTATTCTCTTGTCTTTCAGGTGTATTTGGTTCAATTAATGCAAACGATAGTAACTCAGCTTTCTTTGGCTTAACTATTGATTCTGAATCAGGCGATAGTCCAACAGCATTATCACCACGCCATATTGCAAGAGCAAGAGCGATTCTTGGAGATCAAGGCGACAAGCTAACAGCTTTAGCAATGCACAGTAAGGTTTATTATGACCTACTAGAAAGAAACGCTATTGATCGTATTTACGACAACAATGGCGATGCTGATTCAGCCGCAACTTCTGGTACAACTGCAAACGCTTTCGGTAGCCCAACAGTTCCTACATTTATGGGGCTAAGAGTTATCGTTTCTGATGACGTTCCAACCACAGGTTCAGGTGCTTCAACAGAGTATTCAACCTACGCTTTTACAGCTGGTTCCGTAGCATCGGGCGAGCAGGCAGGGTTAACCACAGAGACAGACCGCGACATTCTCGCAAAGTCTGATGCTATGTCAATCGACTTGCATTACACATACCATCCTGTTGGAAGCAAATGGGCTGTTACAACAACAAACCCAACAAGAAGTCAACTTGAAACTGTAGGCAACTGGTCGAAGGTCTACGAAACAAAGAACATTGGTATCGTAAGAATTACCAACGTATCTAATCAAGACTAGAGGTAACTAATTATGCCATCTTTATTTGAAGTTAGTGCGGGAAAACTAGCCGGCCCAACTACAGGCGGAACTGTTACCCAAGCAACTAACAAAACAACAGGTGTGACTCTTAACGCGGAGTCAGGTCAGATTACTATGAATGACGCGGCTTTAGGCGCTGCGGCTGAAGCAAGTTTCACAGTTACAAACGATAAAATCGCTGCAACTGATGTTGTCGTTGCTGTTCATGGTTCTGCGGGAACTGCGGGTTCTTACTTGGTAGGAGTTTCAGCAATCGCCGCAGGCTCTTTTGGAATCACAGTTACAAACGTTTCTGGCGGTTCATTGAGCGAAGCAATCGTAATAAACTTTGTCGCTCTAAAAGGTGCTTCAAGTTAATGGGATTGTTTGCTTTCAAGCGAATAAGGGAAAAAGAAGCCGCTGTTGTAGTGGCTTCTATTCCTACTAAAACAAAAAAACGTAAATCTAAATCTAAGGTCGAAAATGGCAATAACCATAACAGCAACAGCGGGAAGCGCATCAGCAAATAGCTATTTAACTCTTGCAGATGCAAACGCGATTATTGAAGGACTTGTTCTTGATGATGACGTTGCGGCGTGGGATGGTTCGACTACAGATAATAAAAATCGCGCACTTTATACGGCAACTGTCAGAATTGATCGCGAAAGATTTCTTGGAGCAAGGGCAACAGATACACAGGCTTTGCAATGGCCGCGAACAGGAGTCAGAAAACCAGATACATATGTAAATACATATGCTGTCGGATTTCCTTTTCGCATTTCAACAGATTATTTTACAGATACAGAAATTCCAGATCAGGTAAAAAGAGCGCAGGCAATATTGGCTGTTTATTTGAATAATAATAGAGATGGATTAGGATTAAGTGGACTTGAAGATTTTTCTAATGTTCAAGTAGGTTCTGTCAATGTGACTCCTAATTTTTATGGGTCAACTGGCGCTGATCGCGTTCCGCCATTATTTGAACGCTATTTCACAGGCTTACGGATTTCCGGGCCGGGTAACATTTCAATCAAAAGGAGTTAATCAATGTACAACGCAGACCCAGATTACACACTTGGCGGGGAGCTAATCACAGATACAGCCGCACATACAGGCAGATTCAAAAGTATTTTTTTCAAAGAAGATACACAAATCAACACGGCTTCTCATAACTACACAGGAAATAGTATTGATAGTGAGACTTTTCTTGCGGGTCAGACTATCTATGGATTGTTTACAAGTATCACTTTGACAAGTGGCGCTTGCATTGCTTATAGAATCTGATGGGGATATCTTCTGCAATAAAAAAAGTTTTGACAAATAAAAAACTTTCAGCTGATATTACTTTCAGGTCTGTTTCCGCTGGTTCATATAATACGACCACAGGTGTTATTACAGAAACAAATACTGATACAACTATTAAAGGTGTTTTAGAAGATATAAATTTACGCGAAGTAAATGAATTAATCGAAGCAACAGACAAAAAAATTCAAATCGCTGCGGCTAGTCTTTCTTCAACACCTACAACAAAAGATAAAGTTATTGTCGGTTCTGTAACTTATTCAATTATCAGAATTGAAACAAATCAATTTGCTAATGAAAAACTTTCCTTTGTTTGTTATCTAAGAACATGAGAAAAATACGAATTGACCAGATTGGGGAGTATTCAGAAGAACAAATTAATACTTTGTTGTCAGTTACTGTTTTAACAGGAGATCGCATTGTCAAAGAAGGGTCGCCTGTAGATACAGGAAGGCTTGCTGTTTCTTGGCAGATAGGAGAAAACGCAGAAAGCGGCGCACCCGCCCCAGAAGGTAAATATGGAAGCGGTGGCCTTGGCAGTGTTGTAAGACCGCCGAAACCTTTAAATTATCAACTAGGCAAAGAAAATTTTAGAAAAAAATATCATATTCACAATAATGTTCCATATGCTGAACCTGTTATGCTTGGAACAAGTTTGCCGCCGTCTTGGGGTGGAGTTTTTAGAAGTAGCCCATCTAATAATATAAAACCAAAACATCTTGATCTATTAGCAAAAGAACTTGCAAACGAAATTCAAGACCTATACAAACAAATAAGGGGTAAATAATGGCCGCTATTGATTTAAATACAGTAAGAGCAACAATTGAAGCTAGAGTTGCGACAGAACTTGCGAGTAGCCCCGCAATATCTGTTGTTTTTCATAATATGTCGTTTGATAGTAGTGCGGTAACAACCTTTGTTCAATGCCTTACAACATTCGGCGAAAGTAATTATCTTACGCAGGGAAATGCAGATGGATTGAATCGCGTAAATGGAATTGTTGTTTTTAATATTTTCACGCCACAGGGGATAGGTTCAGGCGATAATTACACAATCGGTAAAAGGTTGCGGGATTTATACAATCGAATTACAGTTTCTAATGTAATCTTCGATGCCCCTATTGGGCCGGAGGTTGTAGACAATCCAAATCCAGAAGGTCAATTTCAAACGCAACTGCGAATGACCTTTGAAATTTTCGAGGAACTTTAATGGAAATTACAGAAAAAATGCTTGATGCAATCGAAGCTGTAAAAGGGCGCCGTGACCCCGCTTATTGGGATGGGCGTTGTAGGCGATATATGGAAAACCAAGAAAAATTAAAAAAAGATGTAAAAAAATCAAATAAGAGTTAATATATTTATAAATAATTCTTTTTTTTGTTATGGCTATTAAGGGCGATGTTGGGAAAATTATGTTTGAAAATGCGGGCGGCACTGAAGCTGACGTAGGACAAACAAGATCATGGTCTTTGTCTATAACAAAGGACACGATGGAAACAACAAAACAGGGCGATACATTTAAAACAAATATCGGCGGTTTAATAGCGGGAGAAGGTTCAGCCGAACTTCTTTACAATCCATCAGAAACAGGCGCAGGCTATACAACATTTATTGATGATGTTTTAACTACAGGCGACAACGCTGACGCATTATTTGAATTATTTCCTGATTCATCAACTTCAGCAAAGAAAATTAGTTTTGCGGGTATTATTACAAACGCTGAATATGGCGCAACACTTGGCGAAGTTCAAATAATAAATATCAGTTTTATAACAAGCGGTACCATAACTAGCGCTATCTGATACATTGAGTTTATTAGTCAACTAATTAACCAATGCCAAACAAAAGAACAATTGATTTGCTTACAGAGTCTTTTAAAGATGAAATGACTTTGAGGCGTAAATTTGAAATAAAAGATACTCAAGGTAACGTCACTGTTACTTTATATTTTAAACCGATCACAAGATTTGATCGAGTAAAAGCACAGCAGCTAGCGGGTTCTGATGAAGCATTAAATGTATCAACTCAGTTGCTTTGTCAGATGGCAGAAAAAGAGGATGGTTCTAAAGCTTTTTCAATGGCTGATATGCCAGATTTACAGAGACTAATTCCAGAAAAAATATTGAATGAACTAGAATTATTTTTGCATGATATAAGTCTTGATATTGAAACAGCAAAAAAATAATAAAAGGGGATAACTGGCTTAGATTTGAGTTATTCCTAGCAACAGAACTTGGTAAAACTTTAGAAGAACTCAGAAGATCAATAACTGAGATAGAGCTTATATATTGGGCTGGTTATTATGAAATTAAACATGACGAAGAAAAAAAAGCTTTGCTGCGACAAAAACACAATTCGAGGTAATATATAATAAAGGCTTTTTAATTTGTGGCGCTCTCTAATGTAAAAATTACAGTTGATGCAACCCAAGCTATAAAAAAACTTCGTGCAATAAATGACCAAAGTAAAAGATTAGGTAGAACATTTAGAGTTTTAGACAAAAGAAATAAAGGCTTAACAACAAGATTTAATAATTTAGGAAAAGCGATTGCTGCAATCGGATTAGTTGAATTTGGCAGAAGATCGGTTCAGACCGCTGCAAATTTTGAAAAACTTAATTTAAGATTAAAACTATTAACAGCAGAAACTGGTGATTTTGCAAAAGCGCAAGCTATTGCCGCTAAGGGTCAAAAATTATTTGGAATTAGTCTTGTTGAAGCAACAGATGGCGTAACAAATATAACTTCTAGATTATTACCTTTAGGTGTAAGTTTAAAAGATATTGAAACGACATTTATTGGATTTAATACAGCAGCAAAATTAGGTGGTGCGTCTGCTGTTGAAGCATCAAACGCTTTTCGGCAGCTTGCGCAAGCGTTGGGTTCTGGGCGTTTAGCTGGTGACGAATTCAGGTCAGTTTCAGAACAAGTTCCACTTATCTTAAAACCTTTAGCAGATGAACTAGGTGTTTCTGTAGGTGCATTAAAAGAACTTGCTGCGCAAGGAAAGCTTACAAGTGATGTTGTAATCCGTGCTTTAAAAAAGATTGGTGATAGTGGCGCTAAAGATTTAAAAAAGATACTTGAAAATGACCCAACACAAGTATTTAAAAATTTACAAAATGAAATCGAATTGTTTCAAATAACAGTGGGTAAAGCATTATTGCCTGCAACTAAAGCCACTACTGAATCATTAACCATTTTAATTGGTGTTATTAATGCAATTCCGGCAGAAATTACTTCTGCGGTGGTGGGAATTACAGCTTTAGTTACAGCTTTTACAATTTTAAAACCGCTTGTTGTAGCTGTTAAAGGTTCATTTGTAGCATTAGGCAAAACATTAGCTTCATTAGCAATTACATTAGGTGGGCCACTGACTGGATTATTAGCGGGTGTTGCTGTTGGTGTGACTGCAATAACAAAATCAATTATTGATAACAATAAAGAAAGAAAACAATTAAATGATTTAATAAAAAAAGGAACTGCAACTGCACTTGAAGAAAGAATTGAATTAGAAGAAAACACACTTTCACAGTTAAATAATACAAATGCAAGAGGAAATGCAAAACGAGGTATTGAAAGACAAATTAAAGAGCAAAAAGAATTAATAAAATTATTAAAAGAGGAAGCTAGTTTCAAAAAAAGTGATGAAGAATCTGATTTTGGTACTGATACATCATTTAGGGCTAACAGAGGAGTTACGATTGAGGCAGCAAAACCAAAACCTTTAACTTCTAGAAAAGACCCAATATTATTAGAACAAAATTTGATTAGAGAATTAAAAAGAAAAATTGCTGTTAAGAAAACAGAAGATGAATTTGATAAAGAAATTCTTCAAAGAAAATTTGAACATATAGACAGTATCAGAGCAATCATAGAAAATGAAAAAATAAAAAATAAAGAACAAGCAATTTCTTTAGAGAATCAATTATTTCAGATAGATAATGCTGAAATTTTAAGAAGAAAACTTGAAGAAACAATTAATCCAGCTAAAGAATTAAAAGAAAAATTTAAACAAATAGGAGAAGAAACAAGACAAGGCTTAGTTGAAAATTTAAGAGAAGCAATAAATGGAAGTCAGACATTAGGACAAGCGCTCAATAATGTTCTTAATAATTTAAAAAATAAATTACTTGATATAGCACTTGATAAAGCTATTAGTGGGATTGGAAATGTTATCAGCGGCGGAAAGGGTTTTGGAGGTGGTTTCTTATCTGGCTTGTTTGGCAAAAAGGCAAGAGGTGGCCCTGTATCTGCTGGTGGTGCTTATCTTGTTGGAGAAAAAGGGCCTGAGATTTTGCAAATGGGGTCAAAGAGTGGGAATGTTATTCCAAATAATAAAATAGGAGGTGTTGTTAACAATGTTACTGTAAATGTAGATGCATCTGGTACATCTGTTTCTAGCGATCAAGGCGGTGGTAAAGAATTTGGTCAGTTAATTGCGGCTGTGGTTAAATCAACTATTGTTGAAGAATCAAGACAGGGAGGATTACTTAATAGATAATGGCAACTTTCCCATCAATCAATCCCACTTATGGGATGAGAAAAACAAGTTCACCAAAAGTAAAAGTCAGCCAATTAGGTGATGGCTATGAATTTAGGGCTTTATATGGTTTGCCTTTAACTCAAGACCCTAAAGTATATGATTTGACTTTTATCGTGTCTGAAACTGAAGCAGATGTTATTGAAGCATTTTTAAGAAGTAGAGTTGCAGATCAGGCTAGTTTTACTTTTACTCCACCAGCGGAGGGTTTTACAAAAACAGGGACATATTCTCAAACTGATACTACTGTTACTATCACGATTACCCAACATGGGGTTGCAATCGGTGATGTTTTGACGATTGATTACACCTCTGGCTCTGCAACTGATGGAACTTTTACTGTTTCCAATGTCACAAGTGATGATGTTTTTACAGTAACCGCAGCTTCAAGTGCTTCAAATAGCGGTAATGTATCAATAACACTTTCTGGTGCTGGTCAATTTGTTTGTGATTCTTGGGTAAAAACAATACCATATAACAATAGAGCAACTATAAATTGTACTTTTAGAGAGGTATTTGAACCATAAATGTCTAATCCTGTTTCTGAATTACAGCAAGCTACTAATAAAGCAATTATTGAATTGTTTTCTCTTGAACTTAAAGCTGATGTACATTATACAAAATCGGCAAAAACAGCCACATATTCTCAGTCAGCCAGCACAATTACAATCACTCTTAATTCACATGGCTTTTCAGTTGGTCTTATTTTAAGTTTAGATTTTACCTCTGGAAATGGGATTGATGGTATTTACACTATCCAAACAGTTACCACAAATACTTTTACAGTTACAGGTACTACATCACAGTCCACAAGTGGGAATGTTTCTTTTAACGTAAATTCAAATTTATCAAATCCTACTGTTTATTTATTTCATGCTGGTAGTAACATGAAAGATAATTTTGATATTGTTTGGCAATCAAATACTTATGCAAGAATGCCCTGTCAGGCAGAGGGTTTTAAATATTCTGGTAAAGGTACACTTCCAAGACCTACTTTAAGTTTTTCTAATTTACTAGGAACTATCACTGCAATAATGCAGTTAACAAATAAAATTACACCTCTATCTGATTTACAGGGTGCAAAAGTTATTCGCAGACGAACTTTAAGTAGATTTTTAGATGCTGAAAACTTTTCAAGTTCAGTCAACCCTTTTGGGACACCTGATCCAGCAAGTGAATTGCCACAGGAAATTTATTTTATTGATAAGAAGGCAACCGAAAATAGAAATATTGTACAGTTTGAAATGGTTAGTAGTTTTGATTTAAACGGTGTTTTTGCACCAAAAAAATTAGTTACAAGAGAAGATTTTATTGGAGTTGGTACATTTGTAAATTTTTAAATATGACTTGGAAAAAATCTTTTAAAAATTATGCAAAAAAATTAGAGCCTGAAGAGGCTTGTGGTTTGGTTGCACTGATTGAAGGTGAAGAAAAATTTTGGCCTTGTAAAAATTTAGCTGACAGTAAACAAAAGTTTTTTATGGTTGATCCTGATGATTGGGCAGAATGCGAAGATACAGGGGAAATTTTGGGAGTTATTCATAGTCATCCAGAGGGCAAAGCTATTGCTTCAGATGCTGATAAAAAAGCCTGTGAATATATTGGGTTTCCATATTATATTTATAGTATTGAAACTGATTCTTGGGTTTCTGTTTTTCCGTCAGATTGGAAATCTGAAAAAGACTTGATAGCATAAAACTATGAGATTAAGAAAAATTAAAGTTTATGGAAAGTTAAGAAAGTTTTTAGGGCAAGACTGTTTTGAAGCTGCTGTAAATTCTCCACAACAAGCTTTTAATTTTTTAAGAGCAAATTTTGAAGGGGTTGAAAAACATATGAATAACCAGTTTTACAAAATACAAATGGGTAATCGTGTTATTACTCAAGACTTTTTATCAATGAAAGGAGAAGGTGATATAAAAATTATTCCTGTTGCAGTTGGCTCTGGTTTTTTTGATTTTTTGGGCGATGTTTTTGATTTTATTGTAGATAATGCAATTCCTATTGTAACTACTGTTTTAACAGGTGGTATAGGCAATTTGATTACTTTTGTTGCCCTAGATGTTGTTTCAGATTTATTGGCACCTGCTCCACCTTCTGTATCTTCTATGGTCTCTAGTAATGATCCATCTATTAGAGGTTCCTACAATTTTAGTGGGATTCAAAACGTATCTGGTGCTGGAACTCCAGTGCCAATTATTTATGGTCTTGTGTTTAGCGGCTCAATTATAATAAGTTCGGGTACTGATTCAGCCCAAATAGTTAAGAGTGTGACCTAATGCCTAGATTAGTTGACGATCAATTATTTGGAACAGATAGAAAGGTTGTTGATCCTGACCTGATAGATGGTGGACTAAGGAGTAAGCAGTTTGCAACTGTATTGGATTTACTAGGTTACGGAGAAATAGATTCAATATTTGATGCTGGTGGTGCTGGTACAGATACTTTTAAAAAGAATATATTTTTAGATGGCACTCCATTAATGAATGCAAATGGAGATTTAAATTTTACTGATATTGAGGTTTTTTTTAAAAATGGTGCTTCAAATCAAACGGCTATTCAGGAAATTAATGCGGTAGAAAATACAGTGCCTATAGGCGTTGAGGTACAAAATAGTCCTTTTACTGCAACACAGTTAGGAACTTTTAATGTTGTCAATAATAATGGTGGAACTGTTAGCGGTGTTTCTCTATCTGCAAATCAAATGTTGATTCAAATTACAAATCATGGATACAAAGTAGGGGAGGTTATTCATTTTGAAACTGTAACTGCTGATTCAACAGAATTTAATTCACCCCAAACAATATCAATAGTTTCTGTGCCTGATAGTGATAAATTTGTCTTAAATGCAGACTCTGTTGGAAAAACTGTCTCAGGAACTTGTAATGTAAAAACAAGCCTTGGTGTAACTAGATCAATACAAGACGATAGTGTTGATAAGATTAGAGTTTCTGTACAATTTCCAGCACTACAAGAATTTTTAGATAATGGCGATATAACAGGTAGACAAGTTTTGCTATCAGTAAAAATAACTGAAAATGATGGTACTGTAAGTTGTCCTGTTGTTTTAGATAGAACTTTTGGAAAAGCCTCTGCACCTTATGTAAAAGATTTTGAAATAAAATTTGAACGAACAATGAGTTTTCCCATTGACGTTACTCTTATTAGAAATACTCCTGATGCAACAAATACAAGATTGCAAAACAAAACAAATTTTCTTTCTTTAACTGAAATAACTTCAGCCTCAAACGCATATCAAGGTTTTGCTTATGTTGGATTAAGATTTAATGCACAAGAATTTCAATCCTATCCAAAGCGGTCATATAGGCTCAAGGGAACCAAAATAAAGGTTCCACATGATACCACTATTGATTCAGATAATGGAAGAGTTATATATCCAGATAGCTATACATTTAACGGAACTTTTAAAGCAGATAAAGAGTGGTGTTCAGATCCTGCTTGGATTTTATATGATTTGTTAACTACAGATAAGGGTTTTGGTGGGTCAGATGGAGTGATTGATGAAACAACCCTTGATGTATTTAGTTTTTACGCTGCAAGTGCATACAATAGTGAATTAATAACTGACCCTATAACAGGAACAACGGAACCACGTTTTTCATTTAATACAATAATTCAACAAAAACAAGAAGCTTTTACTTTGATTAATGATATTTGTGCTGTGATGAGAGCGACTCCATTTTATAGTGCAGGGACACTTGCCATAAATCAAGACAGGCCAAATAATACTGCTACAAATACATCTGAGCCAGAATATATTTTTACAAATGCAAATGTAAGTGAAGAGGGTTTTACATATACAGGAGTTGGAGCAAAAACAAAATTTACAGAGATTGAAGTTTCATACTTTGACAATGAAACACAGACTCTAGATTTTGAATATGTCAGCGCAGATGATATTACTGCATTATCAGGATACATAACAAAATTTGGAAGGGTAAGAAAAACTTTAAAAACTTTTGCTTGTACTTCAAGAGGTCAGGCAAATCGTACTGGAAGATGGTTTTTATATACAAATTTAAAAGAAAGTGAAATTTGTACATTTAAAACAACACTCGAAGCTGGTGTAATAGTAAGGCCAGCAATGATTATTGGTATAGCTGATTCTTTAAGGGCTGGTATTCGTAGAGGAGGGAGAATAAATACAGGTGTTTCTACTACACAAATTATTGTTGATGATTCAGATAATACTGATTTAACAGATGAAAATGGTGCAACTTTAAGTGTTGTTTTACCAGATGGTACTGTTGAATCAAAAACAATAAGTTCAGTTTCTGGAAAAACGATAACAGTATCTTCTGCATTTTCAGCAGTGCCACAAGCAAATAGTGTTTGGGCAATAGAAAATTCAACAGTAGAATTTCAAACGTATAGAGTTTTATCTATTGAAGAGGTGACAGGATGTGAATACGCTATTTCAGCAGTAATTCATGATGTTAATAAATATGCACAAGTAGAAGATACTACTGTTGCAGCAAACCCAAGACCAATAACAACCTTATTAGATGAAAAACCTTCACCTAGCAACTTAGCTGCTACAGAACAAATTGTTGTATTAAATAACAGGGCAGTATCCAAAATATTTGTTACATGGGAACCAGTGCAGGGTGTAAAAGAATATCTATTGGAATCTGTTTTTGAAAATGATAATCCCGAAAGAATTAGAGTTGCTAAACCAAGTTTTGAGCTTTTTGAATCGAGACTAGGAAATTACACTTTTGCCGTAAAATCTGTTAACACACTTGGAAAACTAAGTGCAACAACTTCTCAGATAACATTTACTGCTGTAGGTAAAACAGATTTACCAGAAGACCCAACTGGTTTAACAAGTGAGCCGGTTTCTGACCAATTTATTAGATTAAGATTCAACCCTTCAACCTCGGTTGATGTGACCCATGGAGGAACAGTATCAGTAAGGCATACATCTGATACATCAACTACCGCTAGTTTTGCAAATTCTACAGAAATAATCCCACAACTTGCTGGTAATATTAGTGAAACACTTGTACCAGCTTTAACTGGAACGTATTTTATAAAGTTCATTGATGATGGTGGCCGCAGATCAGCAAATGCAGCAAAAATAATTGTCACAAAACCAGATCCGCAACCTAATCAGGTTGTTGTAACTAAAAGAGAAGATCAAACAAGTCCACCTTTTAATGGCACAAGAGTTAGAACTGTATTTAGTGATGAATTTAATGGTTTAGTATTAGATGGAAGTCAATTTTTTGATAATGTTTTAGATGTTGATTCTTTAGCATCCTTTGACTTTTTAGGTGGTGGTATCGTATCTCAAGGATTTTATAATTTTGTTGATAATTTGGATTTAGGGGCAGTATTTAACCTTTCATTAGAACGGCATTTTAAAACAGCAGCTATTGTTGTTTCAGATTTATGGGATTCAAGACTTTCATTAGTGGATCAAATGCCAGATTGGGATGGCACTAAAGCTGAGGATGTAGGTGCAAAACTACAAGTTTCTACTTGTCAAGGCACACCAACAGCTTCATTATCAGCAACATATTCACAAACTCAAGACTTAATTACTATCACAAAATCTTCTCATGGATTTGTTGTTAATGACAATGCTTTAGTAGACTTTACAGATGGAACAGCAAGTGATGGTTTTTTAAAAACTACAACAATAACTAATGATAATGTTTTTATTGTTGAAGCAGAAAGACAAATAGCAGAATATTCAATCTCTGATGCTTCTACAGGAGAAATAAGATTTTTTACAACAGGAGATCATGGAGGTCTTGTTGCAAATGATACTGTAAAACTTGTTTTTCTGACTGGTACAGCAACAAGTGGTAATTATGTTGTTGGTTCAACTTTACCTTTGGGAACTGTATCAATAACAACTTCAACAAACAATTCTGTTACCTCTGGAACTGTTGAATTTATAAAAATAAAAGATAGCTCTGGTAATGATGTTACGACAACTGGAAATTGTAATATTTCAAGTGCATTTTCTCCTTTTAACATTTTTGCTAATGGAGAGTTTACGGCAAGAGGGTTTAGATTTAGGGCAGAATTATTTTCAGATGATCCTGATGAAAATATAGAAATTGATGAATTAGGTTATACAGCAAGCATGAAAAGAAGAACTGAAACTGTAAACACTGCCATAGCAAGTCAATGTGGAACTACAGGAAGTGCAAAAACAGTTACTTTTGGAAATAGTTTTTACACAGGTACTTCAGCTATAAATTCATCAACAACGGCATTTTTGCCTACAATAGGAATTACTCTTGAAGGTGCTGTTTCTGGTGATTATTTTAAAATTACATCTGTTACGGGAACACAGTTTGTAATTGAAACAAGAAATAGTAGCGATGCATTTAAAGATTTAAGTTTTAAATATACAGCCATAGGTTTTGGTATAGGGTCTTAATGTAATTGTTTTCAAATTTGATGTATCCTATAATTAAATAAATATTGTTGGGCAATGAGTACAAATCAAAATGATATGGTTATTGATAACGGCACTGGCCTTGCCGTTCGTCAAGATATAGAAGATGCTCTTCAAGCTTTGGCTGGAAACAGTACAGGTAACTCTGCACCCTCAACAAATTATGCAAGCCAATTTTATGCTAATACCTCCTCTGGTATTATGCAGCTTAACAATACATCTGGAAACGCTTTTATAAATTTATTTACCCTTGCTGGTGGCCCAGCTTTTGCTGTTGATGGAACAATAAATTCAGTAAATATCGGTAAAGGTGCCAACTCTGCTACTGGAAACACAGTTCTTGGTGAAAGTGCTTTGGATGCAAGTGTTTCTGGAACTCATAATACTGCTTTAGGTAAACAGACGTTAACTGCATTAACATCGGGAGCGTTAAATACGGCTGTTGGATCAGCAAGTCAGTTAAATACTACAACTGGAACAAATAACACCTCAGTAGGTTATAACGCTTTAGGAGCTAACACAACGGCCAGTAATAATTCTGCTGTTGGTTTAAGTGCATTAGGATCAAACACAACTGGAGCAAATAACTCGGCATTAGGAGTTAATGCTTTATTTGGAAATACAACGGCAAATAACAATACTGCATTTGGTTATCAGTCATTATTATCAAACACAACAGGCGCTCAGAACACAGTCGTTGGTGCTTCGGCGGCTGATGCATCGACAACAGCTAATAATGTAAGTGCTTTTGGATATGGTGCTTTAACAGATTTAACAACAGGTGCTGATAATTGCGCTTTTGGTACAGCAGCACTTGCAAATACCACAACAGCAACGAGAAATAATGCTTTCGGTGTTAGCAGTTTAGATACGAACACAACAGGCAATTATAACTCTGGTTTTGGCTATGCTGCTCTATTTTCAAACACAACTGCAGATTATAATTCTGCTTTTGGTCATCTTGCACTAACAGCAAACACAACTGGAACTAGAAACTTGGCTGTAGGTGCCTTATCTTTAGACGCTAATACGACGGCTAGTGATAACACAGGTTTAGGTTACAACACTTTATCAGCAGCAAACGGAGGCGGACAAAATTCTGCCGTTGGATCAGGTGCATTAACTCTACTTACTTCTGGTGATTCTAATACAGGTATAGGTTATGCTGCCCTAAATGGAAACACAACTGGTAGCTCAAACGTAGCTGTGGGTGCAAATGCCTTAGATGCAAATACCACGGCTTCAAGCAATACTGCGGTAGGTACAAGTGCATTAGGAGCAAACACGACTGGAACCGCTAATACGGCTGTTGGAGCGTCCGCTTTGGTTTTAGCAACAACACAAAATTATAACACTGCTGTAGGTAGTGCAGCGTTAAACGCTACTGTTTCTGAAGAAGGAACTGCCGTTGGATACTTTGCATTAGTTAGTAATACATCAGGTGCAGATAATACAGCAGTAGGATCTAGAGCTATAAATGACAACACTACGGGACATAGCTTGACCGCTATAGGTAAACGTGCTTTGAAATCAAATACAAGTGGTATTTATAATGTAGCTGTGGGTTATCACGCCCTTGAAGAAAATACTACAGCTTCAAATAGTACGGCTGTAGGTTATGAGGCTCTCACTTCAGCCACAAGTGGGAGTGAAAATGTTGCTGTTGGTATAAAAGCGCTTGAATCTTTAACCACTTCAACACATAACACTGCACTTGGTTCATATTCTCTTCGACAAAACACTACTGGTTACAAAAATACGGCTGTGGGCTATCAGGCTCTAACAGGTTGCACCGAGGGCTACCGTAATGTGGGCATTGGTTATAACACACTGCAAGCAAGCACAACTGGGTATCAGAATATTGGAATAGGATCAGAAACTATGGATGCACTCACTACCGCTTGCTGTAGCGTTGGTGTTGGTCACGGTGCTTTAACTACAACTACAACAGGTGGATACAATACGGCAGTGGGACAAAGTGCTTTAGGTAGTTCAACTACAGCAGAAAGTAATACGGCTGTTGGCTTGCAAGCTATGTCAAGTGTTACAACAGGTGGATTTAACACTGCTGTAGGAGTTGATGCTGGGCAAGTTCTTACAACTGGTACTAATAATCTTAATCTTGGTTATCAAGCTGGCACATCAAGTTCACCATCAACAATGATTACAGGAAGTAATAATATTTGTCTTGGTAATAATAGTATTACCAACTTTAATTGCAAAGTTTCATTAACTACTGGTTCTGATGAAAGAGATAAAGCAGATATAACTGATTTTACAAAAGGATTAGACATTGTTAATTCTTTAAGACCTGTTACTTATAAATGGGATAATAGATCAAACTATAGTGACGATTTAAGTGTTACACCTGATGGAACCCATAAAAATGCAAAACTAGATATTGGTTTAATTGCACAGGAAGTAGAAACAGTTGTTAAAGCTAATGGTTATGGCTCCTCTGAAAATGATCGTTTATTATTTAATAAATCAGCAGATGGTTTATATTATGGTTTAACTTATGAACGATTTATCCCTGTTCTTATTAATGCAATTAAAGAGTTATCCGTAAAAGTCACAGCCCTCGAAGCAGGGTAAACTGTAAACAACTACTTTTTTATTATGGAAGAAAAAACCGCAGATGAAATTGCAGCAATCTTCTCTGCTGCTGGCGATAGCGTAACTTTAATAGGTACTGCTCAAACATCAGATGAAACTGATGATTTTTTTAAAGCAAAAATTAAAAGAAACGTAGAGCATCTTGAAATTATCAAAGCTTACAAAAAGCTTGATGGAACAACATCTATCTGGACATCAGAAGATTTTACAGATATAGATGCAGCAATTACTGCTGGCAAAAAACTCTACTAAATTATGAACTTACAAGAAAGATTACAACAGCTTGCACAGCAAAGAGAGCAATTATGGATTGCTTTGCATGAAACTAATGGTGCAATGAAGATTTTGGAACAACAGATCCTTGAGACTCAAGCTGCACCCGAATCAAACCCGCCATCAGATACAACGGCATCAAAGCAACCAGAAGAAACAAGGTCGTAAAAGTCAAAGGCATAACTAACATTCTTAAAATTTCTTTTATCATGGCAAAAATTTCTCAGATATTATCCATTTTAAGTTTTTTAATCAGCGCGTCAATGTTAGGCGGTGGATACTTTGGTTACAAATACGTTACTTCACCACAATTTAAAAATCGTATGATGAATGAGGTGTTGGCAAACGTGCAACAGATGATGCCAAAAATGCTTGATAAACAAATACCAAAAACTACAGGCGGTTCAATTCCTTTACCTATGAAATAGTTGGAAATAAAACAAATAAAAATTCCAGATATTTCGACAATAAATATTAATTCTTATATACCGCCTTCAAATGTTTTAAATGTAGCCCCGCCGACAATTGATATTCTTGGATGTGTTAAAACACATCGAGACAGTTCTGTAAAAAATACGCAGATAATTGAAGACGACCCAAACGGCGCTTTTTATAGTTGCCCGAACGGAAAAATGCCGTCATATATTCCAATTCAATATAATCCCAAAAAACTAGAAATTGTAGAAGAACAGGAGAAGCCAAAAGCTGAAACACCAAAACCGCCAGAAACAAAACCGCCAGAAATTCCAAAAGATAAAGAAAAAGAGATAATTACAATACCGCCTTGCCCTGACCCAAAACAACCGCTGCGCGTTGGGTCATATGCTAATTCCCAAAAATTAGAAAAAGTAAAAGCCTTTGAATTAAATGAAAATAATGAATGTATTATTATCTGGGAACCAGTTCCATTTCAAGAATCTTATATCCCAGAAGTATCAACAATAATTTCAACAGCCGTGATCGGATTTGTGGCCGCATCCTCGCCCATAATTTTGAACGCTATAAAGCCAATAATTAAAAAATTAATTACAAGAAAAAAGAAATCATCTTAAATCGTGGGTATGGGGGATTACTTGATTCGGCTTTTTGTCGATATAAATATCGGCGCATAAATTGTAAAATTCTGAATTTTTTGCGATTAAAATGCCCTGTTGTTTTAATTTTCCACATTCTTTAATCCTTGCGATAGCCCAATCGAGGCGCTTATTCTCTAATACTTGTTGTTGTATTTTTACTTGAGTTGTTGCCGCTTGTGAGCATTGATTTTGAAATTTTTTATCAAGCGGAACTGTAAAATTTAAGCTGAAACCTGTATTTACTGCAAAAGAATCCTTATTTGTTCCTGAATAATTTATTTGTTCAAATAAAATATTACCCGGATTATCTGGAACTCCGTCTTCATCGGCGTCTGTCGGGTCGTAGTATGGCGTAGTGTAATAATCTCGAAAAGGTTTGCGATAATTTGCGCCAAAAGTGACAAAGGGCGAAAATGTGAGGGTCGCACCCTGACAAACGATATTTCCGCCGTACTGATTAGTTGTCATATTGCCTGTCAAACTTTGTATAGCCATATTCGTGACGCTTCCGTTGTTTGATTGGCTGACAGCGTTTGCAAGCGCTTCTAGGGGCGTTAGAGCTATTGAGAGAACACAGACGTAGAAGTAACTACTGATTCGCTTTCTATTTGCCGAGTAATGCTTGTTATGTTGGATATTCCGCCCGGCCCTCGATAAGATTCTGAATATTGAAAGGCCGCCCCACTTGTTGGGTTTGTTAGTGTAAATACTGGTTTGTTGCCTGTCGATAAATCTAACCCCGTATAAGTATATTGTTGACCATTAACTGTTGCTGAAACATCTGTCGTATTTGGTGCAACCCCGCCATCTGTAGAAATCCCTGTTCCTGTAACTGAATATTCATATGAATTGCCAAAATAATCTGTTGACACAATCGATTCTGAAATCGATGTCGTTGTATTTGTCGTAGATGACATCGTACCAGTTGTAAAATTTGGCGTAACGGGCTGCGCATAACTAGGTAATCCAAAAAATAAAAATATAAGTAATAATTTGCGCATTGCTCATCAATCCACAGAAAGCGTAGTCACATATTGACCTGTTATTGAAGAACCCGGATCGCCACCTGTTACCGATATAACATGATTATCAATAGTTGCCGCGCCAGATCCAATTGCGCCTGCCGCTGTAGAAGTAAGGTCTGAAAAATTACTTACTGCGCCGGTTGTCGGGGCGCTATTTGGGACTAGATCGCCTTCCAAATATGATTGAGTAAATTGGAAATTTTCGCCTGAGGTGCTTTGTGATGCTGTGATTGTAGTAAACGCATTTACCCCGTTAGTGGCTGCGCCTAGCCCGCCAACAACGCCTGCTGTTGTTCCGTCTGTAGTTGTAACCCCGCTTCCAGAAACCGAATAAGAGTTTGCGACCCGATCAGCCGCTGTTGCTGCGCTCATAACTTCAATTTGTACAGATGATGTAATTGTTGAAGTCATATCTGCAAACGCCGCAGATGGAAGCAAAAATAAAATAGGAAGTAATTTTTTCATTTGATACCTACTTTCGAGTTTTTGTTGTCTACTATATCTACTTTACCTTTTAACTTTTTTTTGTCATTATTCTTACTTTTCAGGTCAACCCCAAATTGCGTAAGGACGCCCGAAAGCAAGCCTGCGGCAAAGGTCGTATCAATTTGCCTTACGGGATTCGGGTTGTAGTACGACCAAGAAATGACCGCTAACGACCAACCAAGAACCACAAGCTGAACGAAAGTTGCAACAATATTCGGCCTTTGTTTTTCTTCTTCTAGTTCTTCCATAAAAAGACCTTTTTGCTAAAACTAGCAAACTTGTCTAGAGTTGGGAAGAATATATTACAAAAAATGATTCG
>VTLG01006229.1_pt1 | contig 19390 bp, 31 predicted proteins | sample 4694571 | NCBI WGS metagenome assembly VTLG01 (sample SAMN12604809, study PRJNA352737) | marine metagenome | biome: ENVO:00000447; feature: ENVO:00000209|ENVO:00000569|ENVO:01000036; material: ENVO:00002151; isolation source: viral sequences binned using virsorter ...
CATGAATCTTTAATGCTACTTGAACTACTTTCTGCGAATCATCATCTTCTACCTTAAACGTAGAAAAAATAGTAGGAGAATTATCCTCCTTCGCCTTTGCAAGAGCTTCCATTAAAGCCTCAAAAGCTTCTTTATTCTTAGACGCAACTTCTGTGTCTGATGCCATAACAAAACTCCTTTTAATTATTTATTTTCTTGCTCTAATTCTCGACGAATAATAGCACGATCCTGTTTACGTTCTGCATCTCGTTTCCTTTTAGATGCTTCCTCTTCATCTCTTCGTTTCTGTGCAGCAACCATCCTCTGTTGACGATCAGCAGCCCCTTGTTTGAACTTAGCTGCTTGATCTTGTTGTCTTTGTCTTAGTTGCTGTCTCCGTGCTGCTAAATCTTCGGAGAGTTCAGAGAAGGTTTTCATCCCTCTAAAAAGACCTCTCCAAGAATCTCAATCATTTCATCCATGTCTTCTTTCTTCATGGATGCAAAGGTTTGTGCAAGATTTGCTTGTCTCTTAGTACGAGTATCAAACTTCTTAGGATTGTCATCAACATACTTAGCAAATTGCTGCACTCCCATGTCATGAGACTTTGCTTTCTTAGTGAATGCACCAGGACGCTTTACAGCACCTTGAATCCAGTTCTTGTCTTCCACTCTCACCATTTTACCATCTTTATCTGGTTTGTATATTCCACCTCTTGTCGGGTCTGATGGTGGATTTTCTTTTTTGGTTTGAGCATAAGTCTTCACTTTACCACTTCCTTTAAGAACAGGAGTATCAGGATCTGCAGGTGTTCCTACTTTCTCAGGATTACGACGATGCCATCCAGATTCCTTAACTATACCTTCCTCAACCTTATCAGCCTTGGCAACATACTTACCCTTTAAAGTCTTAGCAGCCTTCTTAAGGTCAGAAATTTCTTGCTTTGCCTGACTCTCTTCTTTATAGATGGTACTCTTACCACCCATTCTCTGTCCTTGACTAGTGCTTTTGTTATGAGACTTAGGAGAACCAAAGAGGTCATCTTCCTTGCGCTTTCTCTTCTCAATATCAACAGGATTTAAGGAGTTGCCAGCCTTATCATATCCATACTTCCTATCTTCACCATACACGGCACGATAAGCATCAGATAATCCTTGCTGATCTCTGGAAGTTAAAGGTTGATATGAATCCTTTACCTCAGCATGTTTTACACTCTTCTCACCTTCCTTCTCTCTGGTAGATCCAGGAGCATGTTTCCAACGATGACCTGACTTCTGTGCAAACTCTGCCCCTTGATCCCGTTGCCACTTAGCATAGTCACGTTCTTTCTTGGCTTGCTTCTTGTCCCCGTGCTCACTGTCATAGGTAGCATCATCAGTACCTTTCCGTGCCTTATCATAAGCAATGACTGCCTTTACCTGATCAGGAGTATCTTTGTCCTTCTTTTTCTCTTGAAGTTCATCTTCAGTGGCATATACTTTTTTATATGCATCACTTATAGCAAGATATTCTTTGGGATTCATGAGACCTGACACATTCTTCTATGTGTATTTATAGATTTTAATTAACCACCATCCATTTGACATCCTACCATGGCACCACCAATAATCCCTGAAGGAATTGCCCACCAACGATCCTTACCACGAGAACCAAATCCTGCTAGACCACCCCCAAGAAGACCACCAATTACAGTACCTTCAGAACAATCATTATCATCATATTCTACTACTGTTTGACGAATAATCTTACCACTTGATACATCATCAGGATCACAAGGAACTTCAACAGTTTCTTTCCAGGACTTTACATATCCAGGATCAAATTCATTTCCTGGTACATATTCCTCTCTATATTCACTCCTATAACAAGTACGAGTTTCAGAATAACCAGGTTGATACTCATCAGCTATTGCTGCTACTGGAGTAAATGCTAACAAAGTTGCAAGTGCAATTTTCACAAATCTCCCTCCTTCCGATTTTCTGACTGATAAACATCAAATGCTCCTTCGGGATAACGAGCACTCAATTTCTCCACATTCATTTCCAAAATCTCATTAAAATCAGTATCTAATGCCATAAATGCCTGAGCAAGATACCAACAGATATCTCCTAGTTCTCTCTTAAGATGAAAAACATTCTCTTCATTATATGGTTTACCCTGAAGAACAATCTTCTTAACTATCTCCGTAAATTCACCTGCCTCAGCACTGATACCAAGAGCCGCAGTTAATAAACGAGGAACATCACAATCATTTTCCACCTCCAGCTCTGTCAAACGTCTCATAAGCTCTGCAATATCAGAGCTAGCAGGACTTGTAGTTTGAGAGACAAACTCTACATACTTCTTAGTATCCACAATCATAATAATTTTACCTTATCATAAAGTTCAACAATTTCTTTACTAGGATCTGGAACATGAGATAACAAATCTCTCAATGCTACTACTTGTTCAGCAGTGAGAGTGAGTCCTCTATTCGTTGTATAAGTCTCAATGTTTGGTCTATAATTGCTTCCAAGTGCAGGATAGGGATCAGCCATGATTAATATTTAAATTGGTTAAACTTGTCTTTAAACTTTTTCTCTTCAGAATTATACTCTTCCTCTTGCCCGCTGTCAACAATATCCTCTTGGGCACTTTGTTCACAGTCATACAACCTCATCTTAGCACGATCTATTCCGACTACAAATCTTTTAAAAATTGTAGGATCATTATATCTATTCTTTAATTGCTTTACAAGTATTTGATTCAATCCCTCTAAGTCATCCGTAGAAATAAGGGCGAACATAAGATCAGCAGTAGCAGGCAATCCAAAGGATTCAGAGGTGTCAGTAAGCTCAACATCACTGGAACCATAACCACTCCTAGTAGTTTGAGTGGCAGATACGATTGGAAGGTTTGCCTCCACGGCAAGTCCGCGAAGTTCTTCTGCAATTGCTTTAATGTAAGAATAAGAGTTGACTGTTGAATTTCCACGATATCTAGAAGAGGCACAAATATTTAAGTAATCTATGAATATTATATCAGGTCTAAAGGACTTTTTCAAGGCAAGTTCCTGAAGTAATGCTTTAAAATGTCCAGAGTGAGCAGATGCTGTAGGATACTCTTTAATTATAAGAGTTCCTTGAGTCTTCTGTGCAAGACTATTTACCTTACTCTCGTACATCTGTTTAGGAAGATCTACTATATCTTGTATTGAGACATTAAGTAAATTAGCATCGATCCTCTCCGCAATCTTTTCCTCTGCCATTTCGAGAGTGATGTAGAGGACGTTCTTTCCCTGGAGTAAAGCTGAGCTTGCCACATGACACATGAATAAAGATTTTCCAACCCCTGTGCCAGCGAGAGCAATGTTGAGAGTCTTATTCGGTAGACCGCCTTTCGTAATCTTGTTGAAGAATTCAAGATCAAATTCGATCTTATCTTCCTTCCTATGGTAGGACTCATATCTTTCCTCATAATCAATTAAGTAATCGTGACCAATATGTGTATCGAAAGATACTGCAAGAGCATCAGATAATATAGAAGGTATAGCATCTCTATCCTTAGCTTCATCCTTTCCATCAGCAAGTTGGATAGACTCCATCAATGCTAAGTATATAGCACGATCCCTACACCATTTCTCCGTGGTATTAACTAACCAATCAAATTCTGTAGTCTCATCATCTAAAGATCCAATTAACTGCGTGATTTCTTTAAAGGAAGAATCATTAATATCTTGACGTTTTTCAGTCTCAATACATAAAACTTCCTTAGTAGCAGGTTCATTATATTCTACAACAAACTTTGCTATCTCCTCAAAAATAACCTTCTGATTATGATCATCAAAATATTCACCTTTAATAAAGGGAAGAACTTTACGAACATACTCTTCATTATGTAAAAGGTTTCTAAGAATTAGAAACTCAACTTTCTCCATAACTAAACTCCTTCTGAGCAGTTTCGTCTAGAGCCTGTAGTATCTCAGGGGTGAAGTAGGTATCGGGGTCTCCATAGATCTGTTTGGCATAAATCTTCTTACCTCCGATTTCATATCGGCCCGCGACATTTTTCCAGAGTCCCCCAATCTCACCCAATTCCAAAAGACCATAGTAACGGTCAAGACCACGATGATCGTAAAATAAACGTATCTCAACCTGCTTATTCTCCTTACTTAAACGCGACTTTGCTGTCTTAGCTTTGATAATGTTTCCGACGATTTCCTTTCCATCCTTCTCTTTTTTCTTTGTGAGATAAATGATTGTACTTGCTGCGTACTTGAGTCCACTACCTCCGCCCATTTCTTTCGTTGGTACGTAAGCTCCGATGACATCATATGTATGATTTGTGACAATGAGCGGGACATTCGCTTGACCTAATTTAAGTGTTAACATTCTGAACGCACCTTTGACCAACTGGGATTTGGTCATATCACGGACTTGTTTATCGTCCAGTGCATCTCTAATTTCTTTCTCTGTAGAAAGCATTCCTAAAGAATCTAACACAAACATACAAGGTTTGCGTTCTTCTATGGGCATTTGAAGATATTTATCAACTGCCTTAAGTGCCTTGGTACGGAATTCCTCAATGGTTACTACATTAATAACCACAAATCTCTTAGTATCAATATTACGAGACTCTAGAAGTGCCCTAGTAATGCTACTCTCAGTATCAAAATAGAGTACATAAGCATCGGGGTTAGTATCCAAAAAATTCTTGGCAACAGCGAGAGCGAAAAAAGTTTTCCCTGTACTAGATTCTCCAGCAATTGCAGTGATCTTATTACTAGATACCCCACCAAAAATAGACCCTGATACCAGCCCATTAAATACCAACGAACCTGTGTCAATATATTGCTCACTGTCGTTGATATCGGCTGCGAGTTTTGTGTAGTCATCACCAATTTCTTTTACTATATCTTTAAGAAAATCCATCTCTAAAATACTCTACTAAACAAATTAAATGTGGGTTCCTCAGTCCGAATCTCCATATTAACAGAATATCTATACTTCTGTAAAGTATTAGGTTGAGCTGCATGAACTACATGGGAAGGAAATATTAATAACTCATCATTTTTAGGTAAATAATCCTTTACTCTATTGTTTAACCCTACAAATGATATCCCATCACTATATACTTGCAAATAATATACCGCATTTATAGTAGATGATTCTAAATGATTATGCCACCAACCATCTTCACGTTTACCCATATTATCTTTATTTCCCCTATAAGACCAACAAGTTGATGAATTTCTCTCATCTAAAGTGAACTCCCCAAAAATCCCTTGACTAGTTTTCAAAAATTTATTATATAATTTAGCAAAAAATTTAGTATCATCATCCATTATTGGAACATTCATGTTATCTTCATTTCCATCCCAAGGAAAATAAGTTTCATAATTTTTATCAATTATCTTTTTAATTCTTTTTCTTTGTATAAAATTAACCCCATAGAAATTAGGAATAGTAATACAGGGAATTTTATATTCGAATCCAATGTTTCGCGGCATCTTTAGTTACATCAAATTTAAAAAGCTCTTCACTAAAAATATCAAAAGCTACAGTAATTCTTTCACTATCTCCCATATACTGATCGGTATGATGTGGAAGATGAATAGGAAAAATAACTAACTGTCCGTTTTTATTTAAAAGAGCCTCATCCCCATAATAAGTAGAACATACTTTATCAACCTGAACATTCAAATGACCTGATAAAGCATGTTGCGGCAATATGGGATCTACAGCATGGACATGAGATCTTATTTGTTCTCCCTTTCTCAACACATTAGCCCAACACTGAACATATAATGGTTTATTTTTTACTTCACTATAAATTTCATACCCTCTTCTAATTTCCTTTCTTAAAATTTTAGTTCCCCACCACTTCAATACATTAAAATGATAAAATCTAGATGTTAAAGAATTTGATCCTAAACCCGTATTCCCATCACTATACACTCCACCCCCTACAGTAGGTGGATATTTCTTTATAATTTTAGTCTCATTCCTTAATATTTGTTTTGATAGTTTATTTACATCAATCCTATCATTTTCAATAACTAATATACGCATTAAATAACCATTCCATTCTCACGAAGTATTTTCTTATAAGGTCCTCCTGGATTTGCATCCCTAGCTTCTTTAACCTCTTTAAGTTTAAAAAACAATCGAGAATCCCCACCCAAAGCAAGTGCTTTGACAATAACATCTAAATCTTTGTCGTCGATAGGTAAATCCATTTAGGTAAAAAAGAGTTCTAAGTTTACAGTTTTCTCTACATTCCATCCAATAGCATCAAGAATAATCTTAAGTGGTTCTAAGAAAGCTTTATCAAATTGTAAATCATAATCAATATACTTGTCAAGACCAATTTCACGCGGAAAATCCTGAATAAACGAAATAATATTCTCATGAATAATATTTGGTTTCTTCAGGTAGCAGAACTTGATCTTCTCACCATTCTGAATGAGAGAGTACTTATTATCCAACTTATGCTTCTTAACATAGTGATTGTATAATAATGCACCACGTATATGTATAGGAGTTCCTTTCGCATAGATTGTAGAATGTGCTTGATACTTAACAACATCAGATGCAGACCTAGGAAATGCAATATCTTCTGGGGGAAGTTTCTTAAATTCCTTACGTGACTTATCAATAAAATCAATTACATCATCTTCAGTTCCACTCATCATTATCTTCAAAGCATCCTTAATCATTTGACGACAAGGTGCTGGAGTAGATGACTTAACTGCTTCAATACCCATCATCTTTAGTTTGGGTTCTTCATATCTCACACCCTCACTATCCCATACATTCAAAATATATCTTTTCTTTGCGGTCCAAATACCACGATCAGCAATATTCTCTCTTGCCATAACCATCTTCTGATCATAGGCATTTACGTAGGATGCCAATTCTTGGTAAGAACTTTCAATAAAAGGCTCAAATTCCATTTCACAGACCTTATTAAGGAACGTGACAACGCCTTCATTAGTTTTCTCTCTTCCCTTGTATACAGTCTCAACCAGAGGACCCAAGTTAAGATAAATGGAATCGGTATCAGAAGCAATAACATAGTCAACATCCTCAGTTTTTAAGATCTTATTGATCTTTTGGTTCATTCTATTCTCTATCCAACGAATGGATACTTGGCCAGACAGAGTAATGGCTTCGGCATTAGCAAGTTTGTAATACCTAAAGTACTGATTGCCGATAGCACCATAAGCAGAGTTAAGTGATATCTTCTTTGCCATCTGAATATTATTACACCGTGCAATCTCCTTCTCAAGTGCCTTAGTTGGTGTCTTCTCATAATCTTTCTTTGCTTGTATCATCCTCTTCTTAAATATTACCCTATCCCCATACATCTTATCCATCAACTCAGGGAGAAACCCCCTCACATCCTTCCTGTACTGTGCTCCATTAGCGCAAGTTGCATACTCACTACCAATCTCAGTCTGTTGATTTAAAAACCTCTCAACGCTCGCGCCGGGACATCTAGCCTCCCGGAGGGTTTCGGGACTGATATTATATTGCATAATAAGATGAGGATACAGGCTATTAAGGTCAAAAGAGACAACCCAATCATAGCGTCCTGCTTTCGGTTCCTTGACATAGGCTCCTGCGTATTTTTCATTCTTCTGCGATCTGTTCTTAGGTGGAATAACAATATTCCTTTTCTTTAAGTAGTTATAGATTATTGTGTCCCACATACGAACCTGATAGAACACATCATTATAATTAACCTTAGCATCATATGCCATAGTTAATGCCAACTCAATGAGTTTCATCTTGTCTTCCAAACGGTCAACAAGTTCAACGTCCACTATATTGTATTCAATAAACTTCTGCCAACCCTTGGTGTAAAAATCCTTAAAAGTGTCAAACTCACTGTGGTCCAACTTCTGCTGACCTAGTTCAACACTTGCAATATAATCTAAACGATACGATTCTTGTGCCTTATATGTAAACTTCTTATAAAGATCAAGATAATCTAATTGGGTTACACCACCCACATCAAATACTGTATGTTTACGTCCCATAAGATGAATTTCACTTTCACTCACTAATCCCCATGGAGACATCCTCTTCATCAACTTTTCACCAAGCACCCTATTAAGACGCTTACAAATATAAGGTATATCATATAGCTGAATGTTCCACCCAGTAATTACATCTGGAACATCCTGCATCCAATAATTAATAAAGGAATTTAACAGCGCATGTTCTGTCGGACAATGATGATATATTACGTCCTTACGATCATTCCGAAACGGCTTAACTCCCCAAGTGATGATCTGCTTCGTTGTATAGTCCTGGATACTAATAGCAAGGATCTCTTCCGCGCACGATTCAACATCAGGGAACCCTTGCTCAGACGCAACTTCAATATCAAGAGTAACAAGTTTAATCTTATTGATGTCAAACTTGATCTCATCCTGAGGATATTTCTCTGAAATGTATTGGTAGATATAACGGTCATTACCATATATCTCGAATCCTTCCACATCCTCGTATTTTCTATAAAAGTCCCTACAGTCCCTAACCGTTCCTGGATTGATTGCTTCAACTGATTGTCCACTCAACGTTGAATATTTAGCCTTTTTTTTAGATTTAACAAATAACGTTGGGAAAAACTCATCCCTATGCTCATATCTCTTTCCACCATCAACCCCCCGAACCAGGAATTGGTTTCCAATCAATTGAACATTAGTATAAAATTTCATTCTAAAAATCTAATATTAAAAGAAATAACAGTCTTCCTAGTAGATGTATAGTTAGGTGGTGACATATGTTCTATTTTACCATCAAAAACCAAAATTTGTCCTTCCTTTACTCTAGGAACAATCTCTTTACCTGTAACAGGATGTTTTAAAATAGTCCTTAAAGATTTATCTTCAAGCTCCACAAAATATATGTTAGTTAAATGTTCTGGTTTATGATGATGCCAATAATGCTCTGATCCAGAATCTGAATAGTACTGATTAAACCATGAAGCATTAACACCCAACCCCCTTATTTTAAACTTTCTATAAACAAACTTCTGATAATCTTCTATATCTCTCTTAGATAAAGCATAATTAAACCAATTAGTCTTATGCTTATATGGCCAATCAGTACTACTAATATAAGAAGTATAATCCTCTACATCATAATTATGATATGGAGTATTAACAGAAGATATACTACCAATAATCTTCTCCTTGTTAATTAAATGATCTTTAACATCCCTAATATAGTAAAAAGGTTTAGAAAAAATCATTCTTCAAACATACTTTCATATTTTTCAAATAAGGTGGGTGTAGGCTCACAAAGAGTAAGTATCTTATCAGAACTCATCATAAAAGTATCGTCTTGTGTAATATTAAGTAACCATGGTTCTAAAATAGTTTGACCACTCTCTGTATTAATAACAAAGGGATTGACTAATTTACAATCTGGTTGGCCAATATCCACTGCAGCGACTTCTACAATCTCACTAATCAGAAGTTGTTGTGTCGTCGTCAATACTAGAACTTTGATTGTCTTGTCTGCCATCTTTAAGAACTCCTTCTTCGTACATTTGCTTTAATTGAGGCATAGGCTCTACTAAAGTTATAACCCAATCGGGTGCCACTGGAATCTTTTCATCATTTGTAAGGGGCATCCAAGGAGTTAACTGCAATTGACAAGGTGTTTTACCACTATTTCCCTCATCCTTTGCTAGAAGCTTAACAACACATGGATTTACAAAGAAATATCCAACAACCTTCTCATCCAGAATCATCTCCTGAATATCCGCAATAACATCTTCTCCAGATTTAAGTAGAGATAATTTAACAGTCATTTTTACCTTTTACCTATATGTATTATACCACAACTTCACCAATAACACCACCAATCTCAATGTCAGGAGGAACTACTAGACAGAACCCTATTCCAAGATTGAATACCCTTCTCATCTCTTCCTCTTCTATCTCACCTGCCTCCTGAATAACATTAAAGATCTCAGGACGTTCCCAAGAAGTATAATCTACCTCTGCTCTCAGACCTTCTGGGAGGCAACGTGGGAGGTTTTCGGGGATACCACCACCAGTAATGTGTGCCATACCAAGAATAGGTATCTCCTCCATGTAGTGCTTCACCCGTGGCCAATAGATTGCAGTTGGTGTAAGTAACTCTGGATGTTCTTTATAAAAAATCTTATGTCTCCATAACATATCATTGATCAAAGTATACCCATTACTATGTAACCCATTACTTTCTATACCAATAATCTTATCACCAGGTTTAATCAATCTTCCATCTATAATCTCATTCTCTTCTACTATACCAGTACAAAATCCTGCAAGGTCATAATGTGTTTGTCTGAAATGTTCAGCAGTTTCTCCACCAAGAAGTTCCATCTCTGATATTTCACATCCCTTAACAATACCCTCCATTATTTGATCTAGTTTATCATCTATCTTCTTTGTAGAAATATAATCTAAGAAATATAATGGTTTAGCACCAGAACAGATTACATCATTGACACACATAGCAACTAGGTCATAACCAATAGTTGTATAGTCATTAGCAATCCGTGCAATATTAATCTTTGTCCCTACTCCATCTGCACCAGAAACTAATACCGGTTTCTCATATCCCGAAGGTACTTTCATCATACCATTAAAGCCCCCAATACTGGGAGCTTTTTCTTTCAATCTTTCTACAAAGGCATTTCCTGCTTCTATATCTACACCAGAACTTTTATAATCCATTAAAAAAGGGGTCCTTAAGACCCCCCTATTATATCATAAGTAATCCTTCCTGGCATGATGCTCAGGAACAATCTTACTCAACTCCACGGTGAGGAGTCCGTTGTCAAAGCTGACGGATCGTACCTCCGTATCATCGGCGAGCGTCCATTGTCTGGTGAAGGACCGTTGGGCCAATCCCCTATAGATAAGTTCTCCATCATCTTTTGATTCTTCTTTTTTGCCTTCCACAGATAATTTTCCAAACTCCGTATAGACTTGTACTTCATCTTTCTTAAACCCGGCAAGGGCGATTTCGAGTCTCGATATGACATTGTTTACCTGTACTAAGTTATAAGGTGGATAATTGGAAGTAGTTGTATCATCCCAGAATCTATTGAGATAATCATCTAATCCTATGCTGTTCCTATTAATCCTCTCAAACAGTTCTGGAAGATTGGCAGCATGATACCTGGATAGTGTGCCCATGATAGTAGCTCCTTTAAAAGCGAGTTTGTGTTTTGTGGACCCCGAAGGCATCCATACCTATTTATAGCACAAACTGCCAAAAAGTGCAGTAGGGTTTACCCCATCAAAGTTATACGATAGCAATAACAAAGAATCCAATATGCATACATCATTGTAAAGATATTAATCACCATCAGGATTCTTACCCTTCTTACCAATATTATACTTTTGTTCTAATATCCAATCACCCTTATCTTTATAAGAAAGTACTTTAATTTGATTAAGAGGTGCAATATCAGAAACAGAATCTGATTTTACTACTGAAATGAGTCCCCAATCAGCAAGTAAACGAGTAATGCGATTACGTCTCTGTACATCATTAAGTGTAAGGTTAGCATGTTTACCATCCAAGGCAAACAGCTCCTTAAAATGTACAATATAATATCTACCCTGCTTATGCAGTATATGGCATGACTGGTATAACTTCTTTTCCTTGCGAGAAGCAACACCAATTCTTGTAAGAGTTTCTCTAACCTTCAAGAAATCATCTGGTTCATTAAGAGTAACCTCTACCATTTGGTCTTGCGACCACTTGACTTCAGGTTCTACCGTAGTAGTCATTTGGATCCTCCAGTTTCAAGTCGTTGTTTAATAAATTCCAGTTGTTGTTTTGATAAAATTTTCAGTGCTTGAGAAGCCTTCTCATTACTATAACCATAGTATTGTTTAACACTTTGGAGATCCGTGACTTTTTCCTTACGGAGCCAGGGAGAAAATCTCTTCTTTTTCCTAAGAGTATTTAGATAAAAATTATATTGCATATCCTTATCCAAATTAGGATATTTATTCATTTCATTAACAAAAATAATACAATCTAGATGCCCACTCAAACAACGATTGACAATATATGGAGGATAATCTCTTATATCTTCTGAAATATCTTCCTTCGTAAAATTAATAGAATTTAACCAATCTTTCAGTTCTGCCATTTCTTCTTCCTTTCTATCTCATTATCCAATTGACGTTCAAGTTCCACCTCTAGCGAAACAAGAGATTGTTTTAAATGGTGCTCCCATTCATTACCCTCAATCAAATCATGTAAATGCGCTACATGTTCTAACGCAAATACTAACTTAGTTTGATTATTCATCCTCATAGCCAGGATTTAGATCAGACCATACATCCGATGCTACTATAGGAGGATTTTCTGCTAATGCTTCGATCATCTCTGGAGGAAGATGATCGATAGTCTGTGCTTCCATTGTTGAATAGGGATCTATCTCTTGCATCAATGCTTCTGTGTTTCTAATTAAATTATTATATTTCTTATCAGATTTAGCAAACTCCTGTTCTTTCTTTGTTGTATAATGACAAACAACAGGATAAAAATACTCCTGATGTTTCTGTTCTATCCACCCATGAGTCACGTCCTGAACGGCGAATAATCCCCCTACAGCACCAATTCGACTCAATATAACCCACATCACATATTCATCTAATATACGTCGATTTGGGATAGGAACAAAGACTTGATTAGTAGTAACCTTATCCATCAACTGAATCATGTCATCCAATGAATGAACAATCATTTTATGAACATTATCATTCAATAACAAGACACCCATACAGAATTTATACATGGGAGCAATACCACCCAAGTCATATATCCCCACATCAACCATATCCAACTGTTCTCTTATATTTCTTCCTCCTCCAGTATTGGGATCATGTCGGAATCCCATCTCTTCTCTACCATAAACCTGACAGGTACAATAAGTATCGAAAATATACTGAACATCATCATAAAAGATAACATCCGAATCAACATATAGAATATTATAATCTTCCTCAAAAAATTTAAGATTACACCATCGATGAATAAACAAATGACTATGATTAAATCCCTCTACAAAAGGTGTAACTTTTACTGAAAAGTCAGTAGTGAAATGAGAGGGAATAATAGAAGAATCATCACAAAACAAATAAACAGGTATTTCATTATTAAACTCCCTTAGTGAACGAATACTGTGCTCAAAACGTTTCATCTCATGTTCATTAACATGATCATGAGGACTTATTTTATAAGAATAAAAAACAATATTAGGATAATTATTTTCTCGACAACGAAGACTATCTAATTTTTCTCTTACTGTCCCTTTCATTCTACCAACCCCTCTTTCTTTAATCTACCATACTTATAACATCCATCAAAATTAAGCTGAATCTTTGGTTTATCTTCATAATTCATTAACAACAATTCCTTCCTTTCTTTTTGATCTCTCATATATTCTCCAACAGAACGCATCGTATAAGTTAAATCAAATTCAGCAGCAGTCCATCCTGTCTTAAATCTATCTTTAACAAGCTGATCTGAATTATAACTTATCATCATATCAATTTTACGAGCATCGCAATCAGCAGCAAATCGATCATGGTCAAACTTCTTATGCATAGACCCCTTGTGCCCATATAAGTTGTCCTTGATATCGTAAGGAGGATCAAGATAAACAAAAAGATCGTCATGAATCTGTTGCTCCATTATATAATCATAAGAATAATTGGTTATATTCCAATTTGAGATGATTTCAGAGTATCCAGGTAATTTCTCAATCCCCCGTACTGAAAAATTGCTATTGGAAGCTTGAGATGAAAAACTAGAGCTCTCAGTGAGACCACTAAAACTGCACTTATTGACAATATAAAAAGCCACAGCGCGGTCAATGGATGACTCACTAGTCTTCCCCAATAAATCTTTGGAATTATTGAATAATTCTCTTGCTGAATCTGGATCATTGTGTGTAAGTTTATAATCTAATAATTGATCTTTTAATTCTACACCAAACATCTGCAGATTACTCCAGAAGTTTACAAGAGGTTCATAAAGATCATTAACCCAAATCTTTAAATTAGGATATTTCTTACTGATATGTATGGCAACACTTCCTCCACCTAGAAAAGGTTCACGAAACTCAACATAATTCCTTAAATCAGGAAAATAAGGATCCATCTTAGTACAAGCACGAGATTTGCCACCCGGATATCTAAGAGGAGTCTTCAATGCTTTACGAGGATCTTTCATTGATTTAATACCCATATCAATCTCACCACCATAAAAATAATAAGAACATAATATGTCCACATAATAGTCATACCAATCTTATTATGACGAGATCCTCTTTTATATTTGGTCACATAACCAACAGGTGTAGAATCCCATCCATCTACCATATACTCACTAGGATCTATTTTTTTCATCACCAATCAGGATAATAAGAAATATTTCCAATATATTGATATATCAAATCCCACCCAAACTCAAAAGTTTGACCCATTTCATCTTGGAGATAAAAAGGGATATTTGGATGCATCATCTTTGCTCTATAATAATGAGCAACTACATTACAGTCATCATCAATATGACGTTCCTTTTCTAATTCTTCTTCTGTCATAACATCTTACCCTCATCCTCATACCATTCAGGAGCCAGCATGGGATGTCGATAACGAGGAATACCAAAATCTAATTGGATAGGAGAATCTAATACATTATCCAAACTCTCTGCCATTCTACGGAAACCACTTCCAACCAAAACCTGGCCAGCACATACTGCTACTGTACAAGTTCCCCAAAAGATATAATACCATCGAGACTTAACTTGTGCTCTTAGTTTCTTTTTACTTTTCATCATAACAAATCGTTGAGGGTGAATAAACTATAAAGTTTCAATCCTGATTCCATCATAGCATCATTTCCACCTTCTTGTCTATCTACAATGGACACTACAGAATCTACCACATACCCTGCTTCACGTAACTTCTCTGCTGCTTTGATGGCAGAACCACCAGTTGTTACTACATCTTCTAATACTGTTATTTTAGTTCCTTCTGGTGGTAATGGACCCTCTATCCATGCACCTGTTCCGTGCCCCTTTGGTTCTTTACGAATAATCAACGCATCAATCAACCTACCATCTAAAGCAGATACTAAAGAAACACCACTTACCAAAGGATCAGCACCCAAAGTAAGTCCTCCCACTACCTTAGTCTTTACTTCTTTTAACATTAATAAACTAACGAGAGTAAGTCCTCTCCCAGTTAAAGTTACTGGTTTACAATTTACATAATGCTCACTTGTCTTACCAGAAGAAAGTTTAAACTCACCCTTGCGGTAAGCTTTCTCCTTTATCATCTTTAAAAGTTCCTCTTTCATAATCGTAATTGGGATGGGGTGCTGCTTTGACAACAGGGTTCTTCGTTCTATTTAATAATGAAATAAATTTATCTCCTGCAAATGTACCAGCAAGACATACTTCAATCTCATCACCATCTTTCCAATTCTCTGTACCATCTTTTTTAGTATGTGCTAATGCTACTGTTAAATCATCAATAATCTTTTGAGTTATTTTCATTTGAATTCACACTCCACCATGATTTCAGTAAGACAAGCAAGCATATTTATTTCTTGATCCGCGACGAAGGCAATTTGATACTGATACTTAGCAAGAATAAGCACAGCGGCAGGAATAGAGCTAGGAACCAAGGCACTTGAAAGAGAATCGTAAATCCTACGTAATAGAACAGCAGGATCATTGTCCAAGTTATTGACACACCATTTACGTACTTCCTTAAAGTCCTTTTCTTTGAAATTTTTAATGAGATCATTAACCTTTACATCTGAAAAATGAGCAAGTATTCCAGCATCTATCTTCCCTCCCACCGAGTATCTTTGACACTCATTGAGAATGCGACGCCAATCGGGAAAGTGTTTGTTGATGAGTTCAAGGAGGACTTTATTATCAGCTTCGCACCGCTCGGTGTCCAAGATAGTGTTAAGTCTCCCGAAGAATTCTGATTGGAGTTGGGGTTTTTGTTTTGCATTTACAGAAAACTCAATGACGGCACAACGACTATGGAGCGGTTCGATGATCTTATTCTTGTAATTACAGGTGAAGATGAACCTACAGTTTCTGCTAAACTCCTCAATAGAGGCTCTAAGAAGGAGTTGTACATCGGGAGTGGTGTTGTCAGCTTCATCAATAATAATGACTTTATGTTTCGCGTCTGAGGAAAGAGATACCGTTGAAGCAAAATTCTTTGCGGAGTTACGGACAGTATCGAGAAATCGTCCTTCATCTGATCCATTGATAACATAAACATCAACTCCTAATTGATTACATAATGCTTTAGCAACAGTAGTCTTACCACACCCTGCAGGGCCTGCAAGTAAAAGATTGGGAACCTCTCCCTTATCTAGGAAATCAAGAAAAGTCTTCTTAATTGCCTCTGGTAGGATACAATCTTCAATCGTCTTTGGGCGATACTTTTCAACCCAAAGAAATTCATCCCTCATAATTCCTCAGTCTAACATAATAAGGTGAGAGAGAGTGGGTACTGAAATGAGGCTTCGGCATAATCCCCCTCTCTAAATTTAACTCTTGAAGTAACCCCCAAGTTTGATGTTCCTCATCCCATCTCAATATACTTACATATTCTATCCCATCATTCAACAATTGTACAGCAGCATCTTGAGCTAATGTCCAATCATCAAATTCTTTACCCCCAACTTGAAAAATCATACTTCTAAATACTCAATCGTCTCTTTTCTACCAAACTCTCCTTCTAAAAAATAATTAAATGATACACAATACCTATCTTCAGTAGATTCATTTACATCAGTATAATGATATGTATGAGATGGAAATAAATATATGTCATTATCTTTAGGAACAAATCCCCAAACCTTTGAATTAAGAATATTATGCTGTTCAACGTAAGGATTTAAAGTTGAAGTTTTAAAAGTAGGTTGAGATTCAGGACTCATAAAACAAATTCTACCCCCTCCATTTTTAAGTGGAACTTTTAAATATAAAATACCACTAATAAAAGAATTTGAATGTATATGAATCGGAGCACGATCTCCAGGTTTATGTAAATTTATCCAAGAACGCAAATGTCTTATACGTCCTTGACTCAACTGCAAACCTTCAAACAAATAAATTTCAATATGTTTATCAATCTGTTTTTTTAAAGAATGAAACTTTTTCGTTAAGAGTATCTCCTTATCCGTACTACTGAATCCATCATTAGAAACATATCTCTCATAATCAAATGTCGTAAGGTCTATATTTAAATTATAATCAACAGAATCTTTATATACTGGAGTAGAAAAGAGAGGCCAATATTTACTCAAGAGATTAGATATCCCCAATTATTCAAATGTAGAATCAGGTTCCAATGCTATGTAATAAGTCAAATCATAATTCTTAGCACTAAATCTAGATAAAAGTTTTTGTGATACCACTACTTCATAAGTCCCAGGAAGAATCTTAATATTCTCTACTTTAAAGTTAAAAGCAAACTCAGATTCAGTATCGCCAACAGCAATAGAAAAACTATTGGAAGTATCATTCTTCTTATCACGAACAAGAAGTTTTACAGCACCATTCTCACCAACAACAGATAAATCTGGAAGTTGATAGATAGATGCTGCCTTAAGCAACTTATCTAACTGATCTGTACTCAATTCAAATGATACATCCTCACTTGGAAGAGTAATGGGTTTCTCTGGTGGAGTTATAATAACATTAGGATCAGCAAAGAAATACTTGGAACGCATCTTGCCTTCCCTAATCACAACATGTCCCTGATTATGAAAATCCAATTCAGGACTATGATGCAATCCCAAACCATTCAAAAATTGGCCAAGATCATAGATACCAAAATCTTGAGGTAATTCTTCAGCAATAGTTGCTTCTGCAAGAATATTCTTCATCACACTAATGGTGCGAAGTTTATTCCCTTTCTTAAACAAAATTGACTGATTAATAGTTGAAAAGTTTTTAAGAAGTGAAAGAGTGTTATCAGAAAGTTTCATAACCACGGATCGGAGTTTCATCGTTTGTGTTGCCACTGAAATAATAGAGAAGTAAGCAATAATGCATTGCCTTTAGTATATCACGTTTTGCCTGTCCTTTCTTATCATACCGACTCAAATACTTGAGTGCATTAGAACGACAGAAGGACTCAGCATCACCTACAGAGTGAATAAGATCAAGAGTTTGGGTATCAGAATTGTCATTTGTGTAATGTCCTCTATAAGTGGAAGAGACATAATCTTTAAGATCTGCGATACCTTTATCTTCTTGGTATTTTTGAGATTTATACTTAAGATCTGGTTGAGGTTTTTCTACCCCAAAACTAATTGTATCATGACCGGCGAACGTTGAAGCATCCTCTATAGTTCCAGGATATCCATCGGTACGAAAAGTAATACGATCTTGACCAGATAGAGAATTCACATAATTATCATAAGCTCCTCCATCAGCATACCAAAAAGGTTCAGTAGAAGAAGCAGTATTTCCTAATCCAGTAAAAATTACGTCATCAGTAAAATCAAGATTAAATTTCACCTCCTCTGCAGCAAAAAAATTCCCTGTCTGTGAGCGATCTGCACTCACATAATCATCATCCTTCATAATAGGATAATCCTCATCCATAGTTCCATTCATTTCCGAATAGAGTAAACTCCATGCATTAATCATAACATCAATTCCCCCCTTGGTCAACGGGAAGTTGAACAGTAGCATCTACTTTATCATAAAGTTCAAGAAATGCTTGCTTAGTCTCATCATCAAATCTGTTTACACAAACTTGAATTGCTTTCATCTTATCATTAAAGATAGAATAAGCACGTAAAATATGAACCAAACGACGAGTACTGATAATCTCTTCAATACCACCATCATAGAATGTCTTACGGATGATATCGCCCCAATCAACTAATCTCTTACAGAAATCAGTATCAGTAACACCAAGAGTAGCAGAGACTCTCCCTAAAATCTTTGTTTCTATATTTGGTGCTGGATAATCCTGCTCAAAGGTTACAGGGAATCTCTCAAGAAATGCTTCATTAAGAACATTGGTTCCTATAAACCTTCCATCATCAGATCCTTTACCTTTTGTATTAGCAGTTGCAACTACATTGAATCCCTTAGCAGGTTGCACAAACTTACCTATCTTCTTGAGAAATATTCCTTTACCCTCAAGAATAGGTTGTAAACAAAGAATCTTATTGGATGCTAAATCAATCTCATCTAGAAGGAGGACAGCTCCCCTTTCCAGTGCTTCGATAACTGGTCCATTATGCCATACAGTGTTACCGTCAATAAGGCGAAACCCACCAATAAGGTCGTCTTCGTCGGTTTCGATTGTGATGTTGACACGAATCAGTTCTCGCTTGAGTTGAGCA
>VTLG01011502.1_pt1 | contig 19387 bp, 30 predicted proteins | sample 4694571 | NCBI WGS metagenome assembly VTLG01 (sample SAMN12604809, study PRJNA352737) | marine metagenome | biome: ENVO:00000447; feature: ENVO:00000209|ENVO:00000569|ENVO:01000036; material: ENVO:00002151; isolation source: viral sequences binned using virsorter ...
CCACTCTTTAGGCGTGGTCGAAACTCGAACCGATTCGGTTCGGTCGCCCTGTGATGACTAGGGGTCGCCCTGTGATGACAGTGAGGGAATTCCCCTAAGTTATGACTGGAGAAAAAAATGGCAAGACCAAGAAAACCAACAGCATTAAAATTAATACACGGCTCAAGGGATAGACACAAGAATAAACTCGAACCTAAGCCAGAGGGTATAGCATCAATGCCCAGTTGGCTTAGTAAAGATGGGCGTAAAGAGTGGCGCAGGCTTGCCCCTGAGCTAACGAAAATAGGCATACTGACCATAGCAGACGAAACAGAATTTGCGGTATACTGCCAAGCATATGCAGAGCTTAAAGAAGCCGAGGCAGAACTTGCAAGTAATGGACGAACGCAAATAACCAAGGATGGTTTTGAGCGTAAATCGGCTTGGTGCAGTATTAGAGATGAAGCGTGGAAGCGGCTGCACCAAGCCGCCTCTGGCTTTGGGTTAAATCCATCGGCTAGAGCAAAAGTAGAAGCAAAGCCGATACAGGCTAAAGATGATAAGAGTAAGTATATTGCATGATTGCAAATTATGATCCTGAGAAAACTGCTGGCGATTGCGTGTTTGATCAGCAAGCAGCAGAGCGAGCAATAGGTTTTTTCAAGGATTGCCTCACCCATGTTAAGGGAGAAAAAGCAGGGCAGCCTTTTGAGCTGACCAAGTGGCAAGCGGACATTATTGGGGCGATGTTCGGATGGAAGCGACCAGATGGTACAAGAAGGTTTAGAACGGCATATATCGAGATTCCACGAAAGAATGGCAAATCAACCCTCTGCGCAGGAATCGGGCTATACATGCTCTTCTGCGATGGGGAAGCAGGAGCAGAAATCTACTCATGTGCAGCCGAGCGTGAACAAGCCTCGATTGTTTTCGACATCGCAGCACAGATGGTTTCAGCAGAGGGAATACTGCGAGGAAATTCTAAGACATTTAGAAAATCAATAGCAGTAGAAAAAACAGCTTCGAGCTATAAGGTACTCTCAGCAGATGCATACACTAAACACGGCTTAAACGCCAGCTGTATTATTTTCGATGAGTTGCATGCCCAGCCATCGAGGGATTTATACGATGTCATGGCAACCAGTACAGGGGCAAGGGTGCAACCGTTAACAGTGGCAATAACAACCGCTGGCTATGATCGCAATAGTATTTGCTATGAGGTTCGATCCTATGCCGAAAAGGTTAGAGATGGCATTATTAACGATGATTCATTTTTGCCTGTAATTTACTCAGCCGATGCTAAGGACGATTTTAAATGCCCTAAAACATGGGCAAAAGCTAACCCAGCATTAGGCATAAGTATTAGAGAGGATTACCTTGAGCGTGAAGCTTTGAAAGCAAGCGAGCTGCCAAGTTACGAGAATACGTTTAGGCGGTTGCATTTAAACCAGTGGACTGAGCAAGCTACTAGATGGTTGCCAATGGATAGATGGGACGAGGCAGAGCCAGCAGAAAACTTCGAAGATCGAGCATGCTATGGCGGGTTAGACTTGGCATCCACAATAGATATCTCTTGTCTTGCCTTAGTCTGCCCAGATAAACAGGGCTACTTTGATGTTAAATCATTTTTTTGGATACCATCAGAAAGTGCAACTCGTAGAGAGCGTAAAGATAAAGTACCGTATATAACATGGGCGAGGCAGGGACTAATAAAGATGACCGAGGGCGATGTTGTCGATTATGACCAGATACGCGAGGACATTCTCGAGATATGCCAACAGCACAATGTAAGAGAGATTGCTGTAGACCGCTGGAACTCGACACAACTGGTTACCCAGCTCGATGGTGAAGGGTTGAATATGGCGATGTTTGGTCAGGGCTACCGCTCAATGTCTGCACCATCGAAGCAACTCGAGGCTCTAGTGATGGGCAGGAAGTTAAGGCATGCAGGCAATCCTGTATTACGTTGGATGGCATCCAATGTTGCCATTGAGTCTGATCCTGCAAATAACATTAAGCCAAGTAAGAAAAAATCAACAGAAAAAATAGATGGCATCGTAGCAACCGTAATGGGATTAGCTCGAGCCATAGCAGCGCAGGACGATGGTGACAGTATTTACGAGAGTAAGGGGTTAACAATACTATGATATTCGGGTGGGGTAAGAAGGATAAAGAAGATAGGGCAACGCTGGCAACGCCTACGACTTGGCTATTCAATAGCCTAACAGGTGGAGCGTCAGCATCTGGAATCTCAGTAAATCAAACGTCAGCGTTAAAGTATTCAGCTCTATACGCCTGCGTGCGCTTGATTAGCGAGTCGGTAGCAAGTTTACCGCTGCATACTTACCAACGCACTGAGAACGGCAAGGAGAGGCTTAGAGAGCATCCTATATCAAGACTCTTATCTGTATCACCCAACAAGCAAATGACCAGCTATTCATTTAGAGAGGTTCTAATGGGGCATTGCCTAACATGGGGCAATTCATACGCTGAGATTGTTAGAGATGCCTCAGGCATGGCTATAGAGCTTAGACCAATTACACCCGACCGAGTTAGAGTTACAGTCGATGAAGATGGCACTATTAGATATATTGTCGATGAACAAATTACGCTTGCTAGTGATGATATGTTTCATCTAGCTGGGCTGGGCTTCGATGGCGTTGTGGGATACAGCCCGATTACGCTGGCAAAAGATTGCATCGGGCTAGGCTTGGCAGCAGAGCGTTTCGGTGCTTCATTCTTTAGCAATGGTGCAAGGCTAGGCGGTATCTTGCAACACCCAGCGAAACTATCGCAAGAAGCTGGCGACAGACTTAAAGAGTCATGGGGCAACGCCTATGGTGGTAGCTCTAAAGTGGGTAAAACCGCCATACTAGAGGAGGGCATGAGCTTTACGCAATTAGGTATCCCACCAGATGATGCCCAATTCCTAGAAACTCGCAAGTTTCAAGTAGACGATATTGCTCGATGGTATGGCGTACCGCCTCACATGGTTGGATCAATGGAGAGCGCAACCTTTAGCAACATTGAGCATCAACAGATTGAATATGTTACGCATACGCTAAGGTCTTGGCTTGTACGCTGGGAGCAAGAGCTGCAACGTAAAATCTATATGGACGATACGATATTTCCTCAATTTATTGTTGATGGATTGCTCAGAGGCGATACTAAGACTCGCTATGAAAGCTACCGAGTAGCTCGAGAAACTGGCTGGCTTTCTGTCAATGAGATAAGGGGCTTAGAGAATCTTAACCCGATTGATGGTGGCGACCAGTTTATACAACCCTTAAACATGGGGACAGTTGGAGAAACTGAGGAAGTAGATGCTAGAGATTGGCAAACGCCTTTACTCGAAGATGCACTGTTTAGGGCTAAACGATTGCAAGAGAATGCAGAGCGTAAAGCCTTGAAACGCAAGGGCGACTATTACGGAGAATGGAGAGATAAATGGGCAAGAGAAGATTTACCGCCTCTAGTTGCTGAGATTCTCGACCCAGTGATTGAGGCTATCGCAGGTGATGCTGATGTAATCGATGTAGCTAAACAATGGATAAATACAGATAAAACAGTAGAGCAATTTGCTCAATATGTAATTGGGGGATTAAATGGATAAAGAGAAACGACATATTAAATTTGAATCAGCAGAACTTAGATTTTCAGATGGCGATAAGCAAACACTAGAGGGCTATGCAAGCGTATTTAACGTAGCTACTGACTTAGGTAGATTCTCAGAAACAATAGAGCGCGGTGCATTCAGTAACTCTATCTCAGAAAATAAAGATGTTAGAGCATTGGTAGACCATGACTCAGGTAGGGTATTAGGTCGAACTAAAAATGGTACGCTAGAATTGCGAGAAGATAAGCGAGGGCTATTCTCGAGAATCCATTTGCCAGATACTCAGGATGCTAGAGATTTAGCAACACTGATAGAGCGTGGCGATTTAGACGGCATGAGTTTTGGCTTTACTGTCGAGCGTGATAGATGGGAGAAGCAAGAAGATAGACAGATGCGATACATAGAAGAGGTTAACCTTTTTGAAGTTAGCGTAGTCGCCTTCCCAGCCTATGAGGATACAGAGGTAGCCTTGCGGTCTATGCCAGATGAGCCATCAGTTGATGCTGATACAGAATCTCGAAAGGCTAGATTCAAGAAGATGCTCTTAGATTTTAAGATTAAATCATGGCAATAATTTGCTAAGTTATTCGTTGTACTATTGATACCATTCTCGCCTAAGCGGTTGGAATCAAAAAATACTATTGATTAAATCCATGCCTATGCAGCTTTTAATGAGAGTAGTGCTATTCGTACAGCTCCATTAGGAGCTGCAATTTTTATTTATTCAGAGAAGGGGGCTTAAATGGCTCAAACTATTACAGAACTAAAACAGCTTAGAGCTAAGGCTATTAAGGAGATGCGAGAAATTTTGGATATCGCATCTGCTGAAGGTCGCAGTTTATCAGCTGAAGAAACAGAAAAATATGATCGTATCGAATCAGATGTAGACGGCTACACTGCTACAGTTGATCGACAAGAAAAACAGCACCGAGCAGAATCAAGTATTAAAGATATTGTTTCCGAATCTCGAGTATCTAGCCGAGCTATGACTAAGCAAGATAGAGCAGGCTCAGATGAATACCGCAACGCTTTTAATAAGTATATGCGTTATGGCAGCAATGCCCTAGTAGGCGAAGAAGCTCGTACTCTTACCGAGGGTACAGATTCTGAGGGTGGTTACTTAACAGAAACCATCCTAGAGCGCAGGCTAGTGGAGGGTTTAGCAGATAATAACATTATGCGTAGTCTTGCTACAGTTGTAAACACAACAAGCGATCGTAATATTAGCGTGCTTGATACCGTTGGTGAGGCAGCTTGGTTAGCAGAATCAGGGACATACGCCCCAGTAGATACAAGTTTTAGCCAAGTTTCTCTTGGAGCTTACAAGGCTTCAACGCTTATGTTAATCTCAGAGGAGCTTTTACAAGATAGTATTTTTGACCTAACGACCTTCGTATCGCAGATTTTTTCAAGAAGGCTCGGCGAGCTTGAAGAAGCGGCCATGATTTCTGGAAGTGGCTCAGGTCAACCCACTGGCGCAGTTAATGGTGCATCAACTGGGCATACTCTTGCTACTATCAATACGTGGACAGCAGACGACTTGCTAGACTTTCAATATAGCCTAAAACGTCAATACAGACGTAACGGTTCTTTTATCTTTAATGACGCAAGTATTAAAGACATTAGAAAATTACAAGATGCTAACGATCATTGGATTTGGCAACCATCTATGAGAGATGGAGAGCCAGACCGTTTGTTAGGTAATCCTGTTTACTCAAGTTACGATATGGCTGTACCATCAGACGACCCATCATCTAAATGCGGTCTGTTTGGCGATTTTAGAATGGCTTATTACATCGCTGACCGTGGGGGTACATCATTCCAACGGCTTAACGAATTGTACGCTGTTTCTGCTGGAGCTGTAGGCTTTAGAGCATACCGCAGAGTAGACGGCAAGGTTGTATTACCTGAAGCTATGAAAGTTATATTAAACGCTGCATCTTAATTGATGTTTAAGGGTTTTTAAATGTTAGGCGGGGGCTACCGCCCCCGTCTAATTTTAGTTATGAAGATTTTAATGATTGAATCAATAACAACGCCAGCTGGTCTATTTAATACAAATGAGGTCTACGATGTAGACATAGATATTGGTAATGAATGGGTAAAGCTGGGTTATGCAATTAGTGCAGGTGGTGGGAGAGAAGCAACCTCAAAAGCTCCAGCAAAATATAACGCTATGAAAAGGGGAGCGTTTAAGCGATGAACCTAAAGCAAACAGCAGCACCAAGCGTAGAGCCTGTAACAACAACTAACCAAAAAGATTGGATGAGGGTAGATTCAAGCGATGAAGATACACTAATAGGCTCACTAGCAGCTGCAGCTCGATCATACTTTGAGATGTCTACTAATCGCCAGCTCATTACAGCAACTTGGCAATACAAGATAACTAACTTCCCAGCCGATGAGATTGTATTACCTATATCGCCTGTACAGTCTGTTACATCTATTACCTACGTTGATAATAATGGCGATACGCAAACATGGGCATCTGCTAATTATGTTGTCGATACAAGTAACCTGCCTTGCAGGATCAGGCGAGCAGCCAATAAAGATTACCCATCAGACAGCCGAGGCGAGCCGTATGATATTATTATTACGTTTGTAGCAGGCTATGGCGATGCCTCTAGCGATGTGCCAGATGGTGCATTAACTGCAATAAAATTACTAGCGGCTAACTGGTATGAGAATCGAGAAAGTAACCAGCCAATAACTCTAACTCCTGTGCCAGTAGCGTTAGATGCTCTAATGCTTCAATATTGGGATGGTACAGTAATATGAGGGCTGGCTCATTAAGACACAGACTAACTATTCAATCTGTAGGGAGTACATTAGATGACTATGGGGACTTGTCTAACTCTTGGAGTACTTTGGCTACTGTATGGGGTGCTATTAATCCTCTGTCTGGAAGAGAGGAAACAATAGGGGAAGAACTTAAAGGCGTAGTTACTCACCTTATTAAAATCCGTTATAAATCAGGCGTTACCCCTAATTCGAGAGTATCTTTTGATTCTCGTACTTTCCAGATAGAATCTGTTAAGAATTGGGAAGAACGTGGTATATTTATGGAACTACTTTGTAAAGAGGTTGCAACATGAGTAGCCCCATTGTTTTTCAAGCAGATATCAAGAGCTTTAAAGAGATAGACAAAAAGTTAAAGAAACTGCCTGCTAATGTCCATAGAAATGCCAGCAGGCGAGCTATGCGTAAAGCCTTAACCATGTTAAAAAAAGAAGCAAAGCAAAACGCTCCTATAAGAAGTGGTCAGCTAAAAAAATCTTTAATGACAAAAGTAAGATTATGGGGCAATGGAGAATTAACAGGCATGGTATTTGCAAAAGGTGGCAAACAAAAACGATCTGCGCCACATGCCCACCTAGTAGAATGGGGCTATAAACATACATCTGGCGTACAAGTTTCAGGCTCGAGATTTATGACCAGAACATTCGAGGCGCATAAATCAGAGGTAATACATAAATTTAAAATTGAACTCTTAAAAGAGATAGAGAAGTTAAGCAAATGAGCCTAGAGAAAGCAGTACGAGCAATTCTAATAGCAGATGGCACAACAACCGGTCTAGTATCATCTCGAATATATCCACAGCGTAGACCACAAGGGACATCATTGCCGGCCATTGTTTATACCAACGTCTTTAGCCATGAGAATGAGGCACTGGCTACACAATCAGGCATCAGGCGAGCAAGGTTATCCGTAGAGGTGTTAAGCGGTACATACGGTGGCAACAAAACATTAAGAGATGCAGTAGAGTCAGCTCTAATAAATTACACAGGGACAGAAAGCGGTGCTACAATCAAGAGCCTAAGGCTTGAGAGTAGCGTAGACATTGACGAGGAGTTAAATCCAGCATCAGAATTTGGAACATTCAGGACGATAATGGATTTTATAATATGGTATGAATAGGGGATTTTAAATGGCAGCAATTACATCAAATGGGGCAACTTTTAGTATTTCTGGGGGTGCTGTTGCAGATATTATTAGCATCAGCGCACCGAGCGTATCTGTAGCAACTATTGACACTACAAACATCGCAAGCGTTCACCGAAGCTTTATCGCTGGGACAATTGACTCAGGTGAGGTATCACTAGAGGTTAATTACGATCCTAATAGCGATGTCGATTTAGAGGATGCTTGGGACAATACAGCATCAGCAGCACCCGCAGCGGCAGCTATGGTTATTACGTTTAGCGATAGCTCTACATTTTCATTTAGTGGAATCATTACCGGATTCACTGCTAATATTGGAATGGATGCAACTGTAACAGCAAGTTTAACTATTAAAATTACTGGCGCAGTTACGGTAGCAGCTAGTTAATGCTAAACCGCGATGCAATTTTAAAGGCAGATGACTTGCCCAGAGAGCTTGTCAATGTTCCAGAATGGTCTGGCGATGTTTACGTTAGAACTCTTACAGGAACTGAGCGGGACCAATTCGAGCAAGAGTTAGTACAGAACAAAAGCAAGCCTAACCTCGCAAACGTGCGGGCTAGGTTTGCTGTACTGACTATTTGCGATGCTGATGGTGTTAGATTGTTTCAGGCTAAAGATGCAGAGCCGTTAGGCAAAAAATCTGCCTCCGCATTAGATCGAGTGTTTGAAGTAGCCCAACGGTTAAACGGATTCTCATCAGACGATGCCGAGAGCCTAGCAAAAAACTAACTAGCCGTCCTGAGAGGCGGTTTTACTTCCAACTAGCATTAGCACTGGGTATGACAGTTAGAGAATTGCTGGCTCGCGTAGACTCTCGAGAGTTAAGCGAGTGGATGGCTTATTACCAGCTTGATCCGTTTGGCAATGTTAGAGAAGATTTACAAGCCGGCATAGTTGCATCAACGATAGCAAACGTGAACCGAGGCAAAAACGATAAAGCGTTTCAGCCCTCAGACTTTATGCCTTTTATGGAGAAGCCAGAGCAAACAGTGGACGATATGAAGGCTGTTATGGATGCAATAGCGAAGGGACAAGATGGCGACAGTAGGTAATCTATTTATAAATGTTAAAGCTCGTACAGCAGCCTTCGGTAAAAAGATGAAGGGTGTACGAGGGACAATAGGGCGACTAGCAAAAGGCTTTGCAGGCATTGCTAAAAAGGTCGCCTTATTTGGTGCAGCTATGGCAGCAGTCGCATTAGGTGCTATTGTAATGCTCACTAAAAAGGGCTTGGCTGCAGTGGATACAATGGCAAAACTTGCCCAAAACATTGGGGCTTCTGTTAAATCTATTCAGACATTACGGCACATGGCAACCCTTGGGGGGGTGTCTATAGAGAAGATGGACAAAGCAGTGAGCAAGATGACTAGGGGCATCGGTGAATCTGCCGTATTTGGTATTGGCGAGGCTAATGATGCATTTGAGGAATTAGGATTATCTGCCAAGCAATTAGAGCAAGATAGCCCAGATGTAGCATTTGGCAAGATTGCCGATGCTATTAACAACGTGGGCAATAAAGCTAGGCAAGGGATACTAGCCTATAAAGTATTTGGCAGAGCTGGGCAAGAATTAGTAACTACATTAGGCGGTGGATCGGCTGCTGTTGATGCTATGAGCAAAAAGTTAGAGCTTTTAGGCGTAGTTATTGGAGATGAGCAAGCCCAGATGGTCGAGAAGGCTAACGATGCATGGGCAGATATCAAATTAGTATGGGAGGGCTTAGGTAATCAGCTTGCTGTTAACTTTGCACCAATACTAACCATGATTGCTGAAAAATTAAAATCTATGGTTATTAATTTTGGTGGCATGGGCAAGGTAGCCGAGGGTATTGTTAAGGCGTTTATGTATGCTGGAGCTTTAGTCTTAGATGCGATTAAGATTATGAAAATGGGCTGGCAGAGCTTCCAAGCTGCTGTACTTACTGGGTCTGGCATGTTAGTGGAAGGCACTGGGTATGCAGTCGATGCTATTGTTAATATTTGGCACAAGGGGGCAGGACTTATCCAGATTGCAATGGGTGGGGCTATGGACCTAATAGCTCAAGGCTTAGAGATGACAGGTGAAATGTTAGAGGAAGCCGACCACTGGGCAATAAGTGGCGTTGGTAAGATGATGAAATTTGGCGGGCAAGAGGGTCAACGACAAGCCGCTGAAATGGGACTACAGGGCTGGGATGCATTTAGAAAAAATTATGAGAGCAGTGCAGCTGAAACATTAAAGTTAGTGGGGCAAAACCTACAAGACCAAGGCACAGACCATGCCGAGAATGTTTTAGATTTAATCGCTGATGGCTGGGCTGTAGGTAAAGTACCAGACGCATTTAAAAACATGATAGAAAATTCGCTGGGCGAGGGATTCGATAACGCTAAAGGCGAGGGGTTGCTCGAGCTTGAAGCCCCTAGCCTGAAGGGTATTGTTAACAGTTTACAGACTGCTATTGGTGGCTTTAAAATTGAGGGCGATAGAACCGAGAGGATACAGCAGGAACAATTAAGCGTAGAGAAAAGCCAACTTCATGCCCTAGAGCAAATTAGGCAAGAAGTGGCAACAGGTGGCTTAACATGACTATTCAAGTAACAGAAACAGCAGGCTCAAAAAGACTAAGACAGCCAGCAAGCGGAGATAAAACAGCAGAGCGTGAATTTGTCGTATATGACGATGCGGGAATTGTCCCAACAATGGACGATATGCTTAACGCTACTGGCATGCCGAGGCTAAATCAGAGCCACCCAGATAACGCTGGCATCTTTGCAAATGGGTACTCTTTCCAACTCCATTCTGACAGAATAAATACATGGGTTGTAACGTGGTCATATTCTCCCCATGAAGTAGCAGATATTGAGGATGATGAGCCGATTGATGACCCAGCGTCCGATGAATCATTAGCAACTGGCTTTAATGTTGCTATTGGCCAGACGATTATAGACATTTGGAAAAGTGATCCGACAATACCAAGTAACCCTAGCTCACCGGGGGCTACTGATGATATAGGCGGTAACGAGGTACACGAAAAAGGAGTACCAGTATCAATGGCTTTGCCTACTGCCGAGATAACTGTAAGTAGGACGGTATTTGCCCAAAACTTTCAGGCTGGCGGTGCGTTAGTTATGGTAACTAAAAGAAATAGCGCAAGCTGGCTGGGATTCCCTGCTGGCTCTTTATTATTTAAAGGCGTTACAATCAACAGACCAGAGCCATACCGTTTTGAGTTAACATTTAATATTTCATACGATAAGTGGTTTCATTTAAGACAATGCCCAAAGCGCGCAGAAGATGGGAATCCGGAATATGTTTCAACAGCTGACCCTACACTTGACGTATATTTTAGGCAACCATTTCCACTAACTACGAGCTTTGGTTTTATCCCCCAAATATGAGCAACTACCCAACAATTAGTAAAGGCATAGGCAAACTTACGCCTCGCATGTGGGATCGCCTCATGGGTTTGCTTAAATGGTACGAAACTAAGCCAGTTAACGAAACATCGAACCAGCAATTTAAGCGTACCCAATTCCTAGCCAAGATTACAGCATCGGCTGCTATCGGTGGTACGTCTAATAGATATACCTATACATTTACAGAGGTAGTATTAGATACATCTAATGGCTTTGCAGCTCGTACTGGCGGGCAAACAGGCACAACAGCGTTAAATCTTTGCGAGATGTCTAACGATGCTAACAACGTAGCTCCTGCTGTTGATCTAAATGGGACAGCCTACCCTGCTGGGTTCGATATGCGAGCTATTGGCAGTTGTATAGATTCTGTACAGGTTGATGTGGTGGTTATGATGTATAACCTAAGAGATGCAGATGGTAATTTAAGGCAAGTATTTGCGCTTGCTAATTCACATGATGGAACATGCACATGACTGGATTTAGACGAGTAGCAACCTGTAAATGCTGTGGCGTTGATAAGTGTGGGGGTGGTATTCCTTTAGGCTGCACTTCTACAATAAGCAGCTGCCCTGCCACTTATGCTGTTACTTTTGGTCTTTCATCACATACCATAAGGACTAATTGTGGCACATTAGAAAGCCCAGATTGCCAAGATGCTATTGAATATCCAGCTGTAACATTTCCAGCAGTAACAGTAACGCAAAATGCAATTAATAAATGTATATATCAAGGCGTGGAGGTAGATGTTTCTGGCGTTATCGACAGTTGGAATAATACCCCCTGCTCAGGGGGTACAACTAGAACATATAACTGGGATACAATACTGGTCCGTCTAAATAATGGCTGTGCGCACTTAGTAGACAATGGCTTTCTTTGTCCTTGCTGGTATGATGCAGACGCCTCAGACCATTGCAGCCCCCAGATATGCGCTGGCGTTTGTGCTGAGGTATGGTTAAAACTTTCTATAACAACTGGCAGAACGACAACTACCAGCGGATTTAGTTTCTCTGCATGCTTCTTTTCACATTGCACAAACAACTGTACTACCGATTTAGTGCCATGCTACAATAGTTACGGCTCACCCAATACCATAAGGACGACATACAAATGTCCAGACACAACGCCAATGTCTGACGTTTCGCCTTGTATATCTGACGGCAGTAACGGCTGGCAGCTTAGATCATCAGCAGTCTATGGGGGGTTTGTAGATTGTAATGATTATACGAACTCTAGGTCTAGTACCAACTGGGCATGCACAGCGAGCATAGTATGATTAGGTGTAAACATTGGGAAGATTGCGGATTAAGTGGAGGGGGCTGCTGTAGCCTCGGTGTGTACGAGAAGCCTTCAGTGGGCGTATGCCTCACAATTTGCACGCAAAACACGCACAAGCCAAGCAAGGGGCTAGGGGACACTGTGGAGAAGGTGATTAAGGTACTAACTCGAGGCAAGGTTAAGCCCTGTGGACCATGCGAGAAAAGAAAAAAGAAACTAAATAAAATTATGCCGTATGGGGGAAATGATGGCGACTAGGACATGGCAGGGAAATACAGATGGCGACTGGGGAACAGCAAGTAACTGGGTTGAAAACGCTGTCCCGGTTGACGCGGATGACGTTTATATTACAAGCGGTAGCGTATCAATAGATGGCTACGATGCCTCAGCTACTGAATTAACCTCTCTAACAGTAGGCTCGAGCTATACAGGGACAATAGGCAGTAGCGGTACAAAGCTAAAAATTGACGCAACTACGTTTAATTTTGCTGGCGCATCTGATGCTTATATTGATGGCAGCATATTTACTAACTTAATCGTACAAAGTACATCCTCATCGAGTACAGCCCTAAATTTGTCTGACGTAACCATTACTAATCTTAGGGTGTTTGGTGGTTTTGGTACTGTTAGTCTTGCTGGCGATTGCGAAATTACAACCAAGATAGAGCAAATAGGTGCTGATGGGGTAACGCTAAATATTGCAGACGATGCAACAATCGGAGGCTCATGTACGCTAACAGTAGACTCCGGCATATTGCAACTTAATCAAGCTGTGCCAACAATAACAGTATTCGGTGGTTTAGTAGATATCCAGTTAGACTCAGGAACAATCACAACCTTAAATCAATATGGCGGGCGTATTCGCTGGATACCTACAGCAAGCTGCACAATTACAGCGTTAAATATTTACTCGGGCTTGTTTGATTCTAAAGACTCTACCAGCCCTACCTACACGATCACCGATGCCACAGTACATGAGAACGGCACGATTGATGAGCGGTCTGGACTTGAGAATGCAACCTATACCAACCCTGTAAGTATTGAAGGTGGAGAGATACGATACGATAGCGGGCGTAGCGTAACGATTACATAATGTCTACGACTACAACAATCATAGCCAAAAAAGATACCTACCTTAATCAAGGTGCAAGCGGTACAAATTACGATACCTCTACAACATTGAGAGTAGGGCAATATGCAAGCAACAATAGACGGCATGGCTTGCTGATATTTGACACTTCAACACTGAGCAACCCAGCCGATATTGTCAGCGCAACATTAACATTAAAAGAATCCGGTACTTTTGGCTCTAGCACTAGAACCATGAAAGTGTGCAGGTGCAATTTAGATTTTATAACAGCAGAGGCTACATGGGATGATTACATTAGCGGTACAGCGTGGACTGGTGGGGCTGGTGGACAGGGTAACGCTGCATTTACAGAACCTACCTATAGCATTAGTGTGGGTAACTCAGTAGGCGACCAATCAGTCGATATTAAAGAGCTTGTCATTGATACAATAAATAGGCGAGCAGATGGCGACTTATACTTGATTATTTGTTTTGATCCTGCAGACACCGATACAACAACAATAGGCAATTCTACGTTTTACTCTCTAAACGATGGTACAGAATCTAATCGCCCTAAACTCGATGTTATTACAGCAACCCGCAAAGTGTGGACTGGTGCAAGAGATGATTTAGATTTAACTACATCGCAAAACTGGTCACCTACAGGCGTTCCCAGCTCTACAGATTACGCTATATTTAATAGCGGTACAGCAAGTGCAACCATTGGCTCTCTAGATGTATCCCGATTGTATATTGGCAAAAACTATAAGGGCAATATTGGTACGAGCAGCTCATTGATTGCTGTTGATTGTGCAGAGTTTCATAATTCGAGCGCATACGCTGGCATGCATGTAAACCTAAACGCCTCAGAATCAAGCAACACAACAGCCAGAATAAAAGACTCTAGCACATTAAATGACAGCATGACTATTGATGGTAAATATGATGCCATTCTAAATCGTACTCGATCAGACATTGCATTAACTACTGATGACGTTACATCTATTGAGGCTCATTCTAAGGCTGTTACATTTACAGCCAGCGATGACGTTACAACTGTTAGGTTATCTGGGGCAAATGCTACCCTCAATGATGGCGCGGGAACTGTAACCGCAACCAACAGAGCCAACGTCATAGTGAAAAGGGTTAACAATGACGATACTAACTTTGTAATCCACAGCTCGAGGGTTAAGGCTTTAGCGTCTGAGTTTGATGGAGTAACAATCTACTCTGGCATTATTTTATTAAGGGGCAACACTGGCGCACCTATTGACGTAGGTGCTATTTTTATGTACCCAGACTCTATCTTTGATGCTCGAACTTCAGCAGCAACATTTTACCCAGTTGGAGGTACTATTACTGTATATGGTGGTAGATTGCTACTTGATGCTGGCGTACATTCTGCACAGGCATAAAAAAAGCCCCACCCCAGCCCGAGGGCTGAGATGAGGCAAAAGGTAGCTCTGGTTGTCGATATTCTAAGAAAATGTAAAGACAAAATCGGAAAAATGTCGAGAATCTTCATATGAAAACAATACTCCTCAAAATCCGTACATATTTAAATAGAGCAAAACTGGTTAAAAAACCCCTTAATAGTGTTAAAAACCCTGTTTTAAGGACTCGAGATCATGACTACGAAGGGGTAATAAATGGCTAAAAAAAATAATGGTTTTATTAATATTCATGGCAAACAATACGCCACAGTCGCACATCGTTTGCAAGAATTTAGAAAAAAATACCCGCTGGCTCAGATTGTTACTCAGCTAGAATCAAACGATGGCGAGCGTATTATTATGCAGGCTGCAATTATCATAGATGACAATTGTATTGCAACTGGCTGGGCTGAAGAAGTAAGAGGCAGCTCAATGATCAACAAAACCTCTGCTCTTGAGAATTGCGAGAGCAGCGCAGTAGGTCGAGCGTTAGCGTTTATGGGTTATGGAATTGATGGCTCTATTGCATCGGCTGAAGAAGTACAAAACGCAAAAGAGCAGCAGGCGGTGATGGAAGAAGAAAAGATAACAAAAGAGCAAGAGAAGGCTCTATCTGCTTTTTTAGAGGATCAAGAAGATGGCATAGAATTGCTACAAAATATTCTAAATAAGGCTGGCATTGACAATCTCAAAGAACTAAATAAAAAGTATGCAGATAAATGCATTAGCACATGGAGCATAACAGTATGACTACGCAACTAATAGAGGCTACGATATTTAGTATTGAGAAGCGTAAGAGCCAGGCGGGGAAGGAAGCTGTACAAATAATCTGCAACCATCCGGATGGTACGCAATGGGGCGAGAAAATTAGAGATTGGATTAGTTTAGATACAGAATATGATTTTGTCTGGACTCGCTGGGCTAAGTTAGTTAAAGAGAAGCCATCAGTTGATGATGCTAAACAGATTTTAATGGGCGATGATTTTAGCCTAATCGGTTTAGAGGTACAGCTTGAGGTAGAAGAATCAAACGGCTGGAAGCGAGTTAAGGCCGTTTCTCTTAAAGGTGCAGTTGCAACAGAAACCAAGCCCCAGTACACTTCGAGCATTAACGATGACGATATTCCATTCTAATGCTGTACTGGTCGAGGATAGTAATAATACTAGAGCTGACGAGCCGAGCCTATGCCTTGCTGATGATATGAAGCGTGGATATTGCAGCTGCCCAGTTGCACATTCTCGAGATATGCAAGCCGATGGAATATCTGTATCAGCTCAGAGGGTATATACTGCAATCTCACAAAGGCAACAAACGCTAAAGGGTGAATGTTTTAGATCAAACGCTGGCTTAGGCGATGAGATTGGTTATCATCCTGTTACAGTGAGCAAAGCAATACAGGAATTAAAAGCCAAAAACTACTTATCAGTTTGGTTTGTAAATGGTGGGCGTAGGCTTAGGGTATTAGTCCCAGCACTAAGGGGTGGAAGTCCCCATACTTCGGGGGGTAAGTCTCAGGACTGCACAGATAACGAAAACAATAAGAAGAAAACAACACAACCAAAAAAGTGTGTGTTTTCTTTTTCAGAAAAGGACAGAGCCTTGTTTGGGGGAGTGTTAGAGGAGCTTGTAGCCTCGCATAGCGTTGATGATGTTATGCGAGGTATACGAGTTGTTGAAGCAACAGATAATCCTCGCAATCCACAAGGACTATTAAAAGATGCGGTTAGAAATAACTGGCAACCGACTAAGAAAAAGGCTGAGGCGTTCCCGACTAGCCTGTTTGACCATGATAAAATAATACATAATTACCTAGCTACAAATCCTGACAAAGTGGGGCTAATTAATTCGTTAAGGTCAGATGGGCTAGATGAGGGGCGTGTAGAATCAGCAATAACATCTTCAATAGCATATAAAATATGGGCAGATAAAATATGAATATAGATATCTGTGATAATTGTAGAGAGGTTAAGTTAATTGATATGCGTAGTGATGGCTTTAAATTCTGCCAAGCATGCGAGAATAAAATCGAGGATCAGTTGCAGCAAATACGAAATATCACAGTACCAACAGGATGCACCCATACTAAGCTGCAAATGATTGTTGGTGCTATTAACGTAGCTAGGAATAATGTTAGGGATGAAGAGGTTAAACAGCTGTTAACCGAGATATTGAGAGCTGCTGGCGTTGTTATTGATGGCACATCGGGCGATGATATAATGCCATGGCGGTTGTCTGGTAGAGAATGAATAGTAGAGACAAGGGGGCAAGGGGCGAGCGTGAATTTGCTAAAGAGCTTACGTTGCTTGGCTTTGAAGCTAGGCGAGGTTGTCAATTTGCAGGTGGTGAGGATTCTCCTGACGTTGTGGGTGGTATTTGTGGTACGCATGCCGAGGTTAAGCGTGTGCAGAAGTTAAATATAGACAAAGCCATGCAACAAGCGATTGGGGATTGTGGCAGTAATATCCCTTATGTAGCACATCGTAAAAATGGCATGCCTTGGCTCATTACTGTACAGCTCAAAGATTTAAAAGCGTTTGCAGAGAAAATAAATGGCTAAAGTGTTAGTTATAGGAGATGTACATGAGCCAGCGACTCATCCAGCGTATCGTCAATTTTGCAAAGACTTGTACTCGTTGTGGCGTTGCGATCGCGTTATTTTTATCGGTGATATTCTGGATTTGCATAGCATTAGCTTTCATCAAAGAGACGTAGATGCAGATGGCGTATCAAGAGAATACGAAGTTGCCTATGAAGGCGTTAAAAAATGGTACAAAGCATTTCCTAATGCATGCGTAACAATCGGAAACCATGACGAGCGAGTATTTCGGCTTGCAGCCAGCGTAAATATACCCTCTAGATTTATCAAAGATTATGCAGACGTATGGAATACGCCTAAATGGTCATGGGTTCGAGATGTAGAGATCGATGGCGTTAGATATTTTCATGGAACAGGATGCAGTGGCAAAACGCCTGCTCTAAATGCAGCAGTCGCAACAATGCAAAGCACTGTAATTGGCCATTGTCATAGCGTTGCTGGCGTAAGCTGGTCTTGTTCGCCTAGCCGTAGAGTATTTGGTATGGATACTGGTTGTGGTGTTGATATTGAGCATGCAGCTATGAATTACGGCAGGAATTTAATTAAGAAGCCAATACTATCTGCTGGCGTTGTTATTGATGGTGTTCCATACCATGAGATAATGCCAATGGCTAGAGGAGAAGCCTACTATAGAGGTAGGTTTTAGGTGCAATAAAATGCGTTTTTATTCGTTAACAAAGTGGGGAAAACATGGCACAACCAGATTTAGGGGAGAAGCTGATATTGAGGCAATTAGAGGATCAACAGCAACAGCTGCGATCTATAGAGGAGCGTTTGCGCAATATAGAAATAAATCTAGGAATATTAAAAACCAAAGCTGGTTTTATTGGGGCAATCTGTGGAGCAATTCCAAGCATGTTTTTATGGTGGCTAAATGGTTAAGGCAATATCATTTGCGTTGTTTGTTTGCCTCGCTGTGTTATTGCTGGGGTGTTCATGGGGGCAAACGGCTAGCTCAGGCTATGAGGCGTGGACATCCTCACCACCACCACCACCAGAGGCGAGTAGCTCGCTGGGGGTTTTAAATTGGACGGCAGGTTTAGCGATATTAGGTGGGATAGTTTCGATGGTGATTACGAGGGGAAGCATGGGTATGAGGGCGATTGTTTCTGGAGCAGGCTTAATCATCCTGAGCTGTGCGATAGCTGCCTATGCGAGTTTAATATTGATACCAGTGGGAATAGTAATAACGATAGTTTCAGCATTAGTGGGGTACGTTACAATTGTCAAAGCATGGAAGGGGAAGTAATGATGGAGAGCTTTCTAGGAACGATTTGGTTTGTTTGTTTGGTTGGATGCCTAGCGTTTGGTGCGGGTATGTGGATGAAGGATTTTATAATGGACAAACTTGGGCGATAATGGGGGAACATTGGGGCGAGGTGGCTGTGCGCCAAGTGGATGGAGGCAAGCCATCCCCCATCCCCGAACGCAAGATGGATAAGTTACCACCAGTACGCATTAATCATAAGAATGCACGAATACCTGACCCCAGTAAAAAGATTATCGAGGCGTTGGCTGTCAAGGCGTGGATAGATTACAAGGGCGGTATGGAGAAGCATATAGGGCATAGCATGCCTGAGTGGGACGACCTAGAGCCTAGATTTAAAAACGTATGGCTTGATGTAGGTAAGGGGCAGATAGTAGTGATGACATTGCTGGGTGGTGGAAGTATTGAGAAGATAGATGCCAAGACGACCGAGTAGGATATGTGCAGGCTGTGGCAAGATAGTGGGCAGCATCTGCATAGATTGCCACAACGTCAACCGTAGGGAATACGATAGGGAGCGTGCCTCATCGACAGCCCGAGGATATGGGGTAAGGTGGCAACGTCTGAGGAAATTAATCCTGCATCGTCACCCAATCTGCAACCATTGCAAGCGGATGCCCAGCACTGACGTTGATCACATCAAGCGCAAGGCTGATGGTGGTCGGGATACGATGGAGAATTTGCAGGGATTGTGTCGGGGTTGTCATAATAAAAAGACAGCCGATGAGAATAGTTTTCGGGGAAATGGGAAAAAATAAAACGCTATTTTTAGGGCAATAACAGGCTTTTTACAATTTCCCAGAAAACATTAA
>VTLG01015613.1_pt1 | contig 19386 bp, 30 predicted proteins | sample 4694571 | NCBI WGS metagenome assembly VTLG01 (sample SAMN12604809, study PRJNA352737) | marine metagenome | biome: ENVO:00000447; feature: ENVO:00000209|ENVO:00000569|ENVO:01000036; material: ENVO:00002151; isolation source: viral sequences binned using virsorter ...
TAGGTTGTCCTCTAATGCCTTTCCTTTGTTATCACAACGCCAAGTATATTTAATAATTTGACCCTTTAAGAAACCTCTATATTCTTCAGGTGTTAATGCTGATTCTATAGCATCTAAACATTCTACTTTCCCAAAGGTATAATGCTTCGGATTATTAACTTTATCTTCAGTCATACGTGAGGTTCAGAGTTGCCGTGTGCTTGTGAATATTTAACGTTATCAGTATAACAAACGTTGTGCATAATCTTAGACTTGCCTAGCAGTTTTATCCTACTTATCTCTAATGAATATCTGACTAGAATAACCAGTATTATACTCATCATTACAAGCATTAGTATAAGCATGAATAACATCATATTACTTCCTGTTTACAGCATCCTTAAATCTGATTATATAAGACAGTATTTCGAATACGTCTGCATCTGAAGTAATCCAGTCTGTATGATCTAATCTGGTCTTAATTAGTATAGGTTTTTCAATCATATCTAGTGCTTCTTTGTAACCTATGTTAATCATTACACCAGTATCTTTACTATTCATAAGATCTACGTGGAGAAGCTGATCTTCCTTGTCACCTGAGACTACTAACCACGTACTGTAAAACTTAGGAGTTGTCACTTCCCTTATCTGAGTCATTAAGCTTAAGTCTTTCGGGTGTAACATCTTTCAGCTTATTCTTTTCGTGCAGTTCACGTAGCTGTAAAACATGCTGAGTTCGAACATCTTGTTTAATTTCTATCTGCTTCTTATCACCGTACTTAGAAGGACTAAAAGCACTCGCTACTCTAAAGTTAATATCAGTTGCTACCCTAGCATTATGCGGTGAAATAGTACCTTCCTTGTTAGGTCGTAAAAGCTCTTCTGCTACGACTAAATTCTCATCTATTAAGTTGTCTGCTATCTGCTCTTCTGCTTCTATTAAACGTGCCTTTAATTCTGGTTCCTGTAGCCACTTATGAAACGTTGAGTAAGGTACTTTATAAGTGTTTGCTATCTTAGTAAGCCTTACACCTTTACGCCTTAATTCGAATACGTCTTCCCAGAATTCTTCACTACCTTTCAACTCTGAAGTAATCATCTTTTTTAGCGACTTGACGCTTTTTGGTTTGCCTCCTTTTGTATGCGTCATAATGTCTAGATCTGTTAATTCTTTTTTGAAAGTCAGGTACTTGCCTTTTCGCAAATTCTTTGACGAAGTTTCTGTTACTTCTTTCGATTTCTCTTTCGTATTCTTCGAAGTCATAAACTAGGAAATCATAAATATTTACTTCGGTATTTCTAACTACTGTAGCTCTTAAATTAGGTGCTAAATGTTTGTTTAATACCTCTACTATTTCTTTAGCTATTTTGTTGTTTTGAACCTGAAAAAGTTTCTGCTTCTTTAAACGTAGCTGAAGTAAGATCTCTTTCAGGTGTTCCTTTGCCTGTTTCAACTCCTTCTGTGTGATCTTTGTCGATCTGCTTGAACTTAGCTCCTTTACGCATATTTCTTCGAGTGATTCCAAGGTATGAATATGCGATATGACTTTGGAATTCTTTTTCGATTTGAAGGAGCGCGTTTTCTGCGTCTTGGACCCCCCTGACGATGAAGGTTCTAATTCCTCTTTTGTCGTAGACTTTGTGCCACTTTTCCTGAAGCTCCGATACTTTCCCACTAGGTGATTTTATTTCAAAAAATAGGGTTATAGGAATATCAGCAAGATGATAAATAACGTGAAAATCAGGATGACCAGAATTAGGATTTTTTCTTAAAGCTCCTTTTCCGTCCGGGATTCCTGTTGTGTTGTTTCTGATCAGGGTTATGTCCTTCGGGTGAACTTTGTATGCCCAGTCTTTGATCAGTTTCGTTATGTCTGATTCCTTTAATTTCGGTAGCTGATTCTTCTGCTGTTTTTCTTTCGTCATAGTGCTTATAGGCTAATCTTTTAATCTGTTTAAAGCGTTCTTCGTCTGAGAAGATTTTAAGTACAAAATCCTCTTCTAATTTACTCATTACTACTAACGTGAAAGAACCAGCGTTAGCATAGCCAGAAGGATGCACTAGACTCTTGGAAGTAGATCTCAGAAAGGATCTTTTTTTGGTAGGTTTTGACTGACTCATCCTTGAGTCTAAGTGCCTTCCTTGGTTGTATAACAGGCGTTGCACCTGTTAGTAGATTTAATTTTTTTTATTCCACTGATTTGCTTTTACATCAAAGCAAACATCAAAAACAGGTGAATCAGGATTATTTGTTTCTTTCTGAAATAACCTGTAAGAAATAGTACCTATCTTCATCCTAAAGATAGTGATTTCATTACCGTCATCATCAAGCATTTTATTACCGTCTTTATCGGTATCATTTTCCCAAATTGCACCTACTGTTACAAACCTATCACTCATTATGCTACCTTTCTTTTTCTTACTGAATTAACACGATTTAACTCACGTTGAATCAGGCTTCTAAGGTATTCAGCTACACTAATATCTTTCTTCTCAGCTTGCATTTCAGCAAACCTATAAAGAGGATACTTTGCTAAAGTTCTAAGGTACTTTTCAGTATTCTTAGAAGGTCTACCTCTACCTGCTTTAACGGAAGATTTTCTACCTAATCTATTACCGTTTTTGTCTTTATAACTCCTCATTTATCTGCTCCTTGATGAGGTGTTTATTTTTGCGTAAACTACGATAGTTCCGCTTCATATTGCCTTTCACTTTCACATGCCACCGCTTGCTTCTTGATCCGGGCATTATACTCCTCACACAGGACACAAACTTTTCCTTTTGAGGTGTATAATCTTTTGCACTGTTTGCATTCTGGATATTCTTTTTTGAAGAAGTCATTAAGCAACATCCTGACTCCAAAGATCATTTAAAAATTTGTCAGCATCTTCAGGTTTTAAAAACTTACCACCTTTTATGCTTTTTCTTTTATATGTCTTACCAAACTTATCAGTAATAGTAACTGTCTCTCTTTTAGTTATGTCAGGATAAATATGCACTCTACCTTTATTTGGTGAGACACTACCTTTTTTAGGTCCAGAATTCCTGTTAATCTTTCCTTCTTTTACTAACTGATTAATAATTTCAAGTTGCTTTTTTCCAGTTATTTTAGGTAAACATCCACAACTTTTATTATTATCTGAACGGACGTTATCTTTAAGTTTTACAGTTTTATTTCCGCATAGTGTACAAAGATATAAGTTCCAAATTCTTGTTCTAGTTTTTACTTTACCTTTGTTATTTTTATAATGTTTTCTAATAACATGATGCGGTCTTAAATACTGTAAGTAATTAGGATGAGATACATTTTGTTTGAAAGCAGGGTTAGAATTATTTCTCATAACCTATCACTCCCGTCTTCAGAGAAAGATCCGTAGTCTTCATTAGTACCAAATCCTGCACTAGCTAACGCTTCACCGTCATCTTCTTGGTCAGGCTCATAGTGGTCATAACCCTGCTGTTCTTCGTGTCCTTCGTGATAACCTCTAAGCTGATCTTGTTGCTTCTGACTTAAACCTATTACTTTACCTATCCTACAGTTACACTCTTTAAGTTCTTTATTTTCTTTATAAAGAAGCTGAACATGCTGTTCTAAGTTTGCTACTCTTGTAGTCAAATCAACTAGGTTAGGTTTATTAGTTCCTGAAGCGTAATTCATAATCCCTCCTTGATTCTAAGCACTTTTTCTGAAGGATTTAAAACGTCCGTTAGAGTTAAACTTTCCCGTTTTGACAGGTCTTCGTATTTCCGTTTTCTGTTCCTGATCTGCTTCCGTAGTAACGCTTTCTTTATTATCTGAATCATTTGCTTGCTCCTGTTTTGATTCACCGTTTTGGTACTGCATACCTTTATCTAGTACATGTACATAACCTTCTCCACCCTCGCTAGATTCTGACGCTAAATTAATTCTTTCATCTAAAGTAATGCCACTCTTAGAATCAACATTTGCATTCTTGGGAAGTGTTTGAATAACACGTTTAATTGCAGTCTTTTTACACATTGCTTCAAAGTGTTTATTCCAAGGTGCGTGTTCATTAGAACCTGCTCTACTTTCACGTTTTATTTTAAGTAATTCACTTTTAGGAATGTATTCAAACTTAGGTTGTTTATTCGGTCCTAAAAACGCTACTGCATAAACACCTATCATATTACCTCTAGAATCCTGTTCACTTTTTTCTACATAAAGTTCATGATCTAATGAGGGTTGTGTACCAGCTTTAGGTTTAAATATATCTTTCTCGTAAACTACTTTAGCATCTATAGAATCACATATACCTGCTCTAGTAACTAAATCTATTAACCCTTTGTAACCTACTACTAAAGTAGCTTCTTTACCGTAGGGTACGATATAAGAACTTCCTGTAACACTATTAGGTTCTAGTCCGAAGTAAGAAGCAGAAATGAAAGCATTCTGTAAACTTGTTTTACTACAATTTAATAATCTAGGATTTTTAGTTACTTCATTTATGACACTGATTCTAAACCTTTTCATATCTATATGATCAGGTAGTAAAGAAGTAAGTTCTAATTCTTTTTCATTAAGTGCTACTACAGCATCAGAAATCATCAAGTTGCTCATCGTAATTTATATCCTTATAGTTAAGTGCATCATCGTAATACCACTCAGGTATATCTATTTCCTGTCTTTCAAAAACAGGGTATTCTTTTATTTCTAATCTACCGTTCATAAAGTCACGAACTTGCTTCATAACATAAGCACGTTTCATATAACCAGCGTCATACATTCTCTGACTAACATCATAATAAGCAGTTGCATAAGGTGGTCTTGTTTCCACTACAGCAAAAGAAAAAACATCAACATTTTCCTGACCGTAAAGTTCGCATAATGCAGAGTCATAGTGTGCAACCTGCATATCGTATTTGTACTCTTTAATATCATCCTGAAAACCTTTATAGCCTTTGTTTCTAGTTGATTTTAAATCTAAAGGTTTGTGCTTATTTCTTGTCAAAGTATTACAAACAACGTGATCAAGTAATGCCTTACAGGGTATACCGTCCTCTATCCAGAAAACCGCTACCTGCCAAGTACCGTGAAAGTACTTTTTAAAATCATCATTCTGGAAACTGGAACGTAGCATTTCTTCAAGATCAACTAAGTCTTTAGACGCTACTAAAGTTTTATTTTTGTTATCTTCTATAAACTTTTTTCTGATAGCATCCCTACCTTCACCTTTGTAAGCAGGTAAAACTGCTAACTGTTTTTCTATGATTTTATGCAGGTCTAAATCATCACCGTCATGAAGTGTTTTAAAACCTTCCTCAAAGCAAACTTCTAAAGCACTCCCTTTCCTCATACCGTCATTCTGTTTTAAAGAAACGTGTGCGTGGTGAAATGACTCAGATAGGACTCGTTTTGAATAAGAATTAGAAAAAGCCTTCGTTCTGTGATATATCTCAGGCGTTACTGGTAGAATCGCAGGTAACTTTTCCTCAAAAGGGAATTCTAAGTCACCCGGAAAGATGCTGGTGTCTATCAGGTCAGGAATATCGTGTGTAAATTCAACGTCATAAGACTGATCTTCCATAATCGCCTTGTGTATGTTGGTCTTATATAAGAGAATAAAACTTTGGTAACAATAGGAGCAATTAATCTACATGTCAACAAAAAAAGATCTAGAAGATAAAAATCGTGTAATTTCTGAACGATTTAAGCAACTTTTAGATCAGGAAGGGCAAACCCAGGAGGGATTTTCTAGAAAGACAGGACTTTCAAGAGGACATCTTTCGAAAGTTTTGACGGGAAGGAATGCCCCTTCTGGGGCTATGCTAATTAAGCTGGCTGAAGCTGGCTATGATGTTACTTGGCTATTATCAGGTGAGAAGTCAGGTCTTGCCAACTGGGGCAAGGAAAAAGAAATGCTGGAGTTTCATATTAAGAGACTCGAACAAATGATAGAGAACTTAATGAAAAAATAGATCCGAAAGCAAACAAGCATGAATCGGAGTTTTAATGAAAGGGGAAAATATGGCTTTAATGCACCACCGTGGACCTTACTCATTAATCCACGTAAAAGAACTTGATGCAGAATCTATGGCCTGTAAGTGGTCTAGAAGTGATCAACTTAGCTGGTTGGGTAGTTTTCTTTTAGGCGAAAGGAGACAAAATGATTGAAAAACATGTTTGTTATTACAGGGTAAATGATACTGCTCTATATCGAAGCATTATCTCTGAAGAAGGATTCCGTAATGATATGCACGATATAGGGCTTTTGAAGGAAGAAATAATTGAACTAGAAAATGAAGAGTTTTGTGGAATATTTTTGCTAGATCCTAAAACATACTCGAATAAAGCATTCAAGTATTTTGAGGATAAAGGAATATTTTTTATTATGACTAGACCCTCAGAAGTATCCCCGGTTCAGGCTCAAAAAGAGATGCTACAAGAGCTTGACAGCATTAAATCCCGCCTAAAACACGTAGCCTAAAGTACTGTAATCCTTGGAGAAATAATTTTTTTCTGAGGATTACACTTTTATTGTTGCATATTGCAACATTAAGGTCATAATAGTACCTGTATTTGTTATTATTAACTCATTCAGGAGCATATTATGCCACAAGCAAAACTCGTAGCGTTTGATCGTAGGGATAATCCTCAGTCACGCTTTAACGTCCCAGGTCTTCCTAAGACCACTCAGCTTATATCAAAAACTGAATTCGAACTTCAGATTAAGAAGCTGGCAAAGACTGTCAGCCTTCCTGTAGATCGAGCCTTACAAATAGGTTACGAACACCCTTATGCGTTTGTTACAGATGACGTTAAATCTGCACTCTTTCATAAGCAACTTTGGGATTCTTTACACGAGCAACGTGAACAGCAGAAAGACTCTTTGCTTAATGAAATAGAAGCAAAAAAAGCTGAACAGGAAAAGGTTCATACTCTTGGATCTCTCGTTTCACTTTTTTTAGAAACAGTTGAAGGTGAAGTTTCTCATCACTGGTTAAGGAATTTAACTTACAACCTTCAGCATTTCCTAAAATTTTTTGGTGATATACCAGTCTCTGACTTTTCAGGTGACTTAACCGCTTATCGAAATAGCTTCAAAAAAAACGTTAAACGTAACACTCTGATTTTAAGAATCGCTAGTATCAAAAGTTTTACTAGGCACGATTCAGTTAGAAAGCACTTCGTTGGTATAGATTTTAACTGGGGTAACTGTTCTAAGGAAAAGAGTTCTAAGCAACCTTTCTCAGAACAGGATCTTGAGAAGATTTTTAATGACTTCAGCAGGAATAAAAATTATATTCGTTTCTATATGTTTGCACTCTACGCAGGTTTCCGTTGTGAAGAGATCTGTAATATCGAACTAAAACATTTAAAACTAGAAGGTGATGATACCAAACGTGAACCTTTCGTTCTTATTCCGAAGCAGAAGAATAAGAAAAAGAATCAGAAGTATACTCTTCTTCCTCAGTTAGTTGAATTCTTAAAAGAAGACTTATCAAAACGTTCTTCTAGAGAAAAGTATTATTTAGATAACAGTTTTGGAAGATCACAGTTTTCTAATCCCGGTAACGCATCAAAACAGATTGCAAAGCTGATTAAAGATGCAGGTTGTGAAGGGACAGCACACACGTTTCGTCATACCTTCGCTAACAAATTACTTTTCAAAACTCGTGACGTTTATCTTGTTTCTAAAGCATTACGTCACTCTGAATTAAAAGTTACTGAAGACTATCTTTCTGATGAGATTCAGGAATTAGGTATTTCAGAACGTTTAAGTAAAATCACATTCTAAGGAGCAGATATGAAATATATGACTTTTGAAGAAGTTGAAGCAGGGATTAAAGAAACGCTTCAGGAAAATCTTGTACCCTATGAATACTGTAGAGAATTAGTTTTCTTAATAGCTAGTAATGATAACCCTTCGATAAAAGAAATAAGTAGGTATCTTAAAATAGCTAAAGAGGTTAGATCTAATTTTTGGGATTACTATAAAAGAAAGGAGCAGATATGAAAAAGGTGCAAGTAAGAGAGTTACAGGAGATCCTACAGGATCATATTAACCTGCATAAAAATATCAGGACTCAAAACGTAAATAAGGCTATCGAAAAAGGTGACTTGGAAAAACCTATTTTCAAAAAGTTTCTTCGTTTAACTGATATGCGAATTAGTAAGGCCGAAAATATTTTGAGTTCTATAGCTGGTGAGTTCAATCTTGTTGATGAACCTGAAGAAGAGGAAGTGCTTAACAGTTAATCTTAATCAAATCTTCCACCCTTGACATACCCCTGTCATTACCCAAGTCAACGGTAATTTCAGGGGTTTTCTGTTTCTAGTAAATCCCCTGCAAAACGTTGTAAATACTCACATTCTCTGATTAACTGTTTGTCAAGGCATCAACTACATAAAGTAGTCTGGCAAGTGGGGTAATCCCTGTAAAGTACTGAAATTACAACTACTTTTAATTTCTAGTTAATCAAGAATTACCCCTGTTATGACCCCTACCCCTGTCATACCCTTGTCACTATAATTCAGATTATGCTCAGATCTAACGCTATGCAAAGTTTTTTCTTTAGGTACTCTGACATACCCCTTCTACATTTCATCAAGTAGGGAGTACATTAAAGGATTCTGTACAGCACTTCTATATCTTTGTGGTCTGTATGTCTCTAGTAGCCTTTGATAATCTCGAAGCTCTTCTAGTGTCCTTCGAACAGGTCTTTCACCGGGAATAAGTAGCTTATCAGCTAACGTATCAGCAAGCTTTTTAGCTACCTTAAGTCTACGTTGATCACTTCCTGCTCCGAAAAATCTCTTAGTTCTTTCGAGTGGGTTTGTGTATACAGGAACACCAGCAGAAGAAGCACCTAAATCAACAACTCCTTCAACAAATTCACCCCTCATAGTTGACTGATTTTTTACTGCTGAGAGATCCTTAGAAGTTCGAGATCCACGTAATAAAGTACCCAAGTTTTCTAAGAAATTATTCTCAACATTTTGCGCTTTTTCAAAGTCTGAAAGTTTCTTTTTAAGAGTCTTTTTTGCTTTAGGTTTTAGGTCTAAATTGTTTAAAGCGTAACGTATTTTTTCTTGTGTAACTGAAGGCGAAGCACCTCCCTGAGTTACACTTCTTACGTTAGGCATTTTTGTAGGTTGACGCATTACAGCATCCTTCAAACTTTCATACAAACCTAGTATAGCAAACCTCTTTGCTCTGTTATTAGGAAGCTGATCAAAAGCAAACTTAAAAGCATCTAAACCCATAGGTTCTCTATTAACATTACTCATTTGACCTACACCTAAATCGTATGCTCTTTTTGCTATTTCATCACCTGAATATATATCCCTAGCAACTTCATAAGGATTGGTATTTTTATACTGAGGATTGTCTTTAAACTTAGTATTTAAAAAGTTATCAACGTTAGCAGTAAGAAACCTAATTTCATCATTTAAAACACTACCTGATCTTATGCTACCGTCTTTAATAAGTTGCCCTGCTATTTCTTGAACAGCACGTTTATATTCGTCATACATTTCTACGTTCCACGTTGCAGGATCGTCACTCATTTCTTTGTTTGCAGAACGTAGATTTTTTGTAGCATAATTCTTTTTTGCTACCTTAAGTGCTTTAGCGGTATCATCACTTAAACCTATAAATTCTCGTATAATTCTTTGTAGATTATTATCATCTAAATTTACAGGATCAGATAACTTATAATGAGGTTTTGCTTGCTCCTTTGCTTTCATCATAAGGTCTTGAGCAAAAGCTTTTGATGAACTATATTTAGGATTCATTTTAACTATAGGTTTAAATAACTTATTAAGATCCTCTATAGCTCTTTCTTTTGCGCCTAACCCCCTAGTTTTCATAAGCCGGGAAGCATCACCTGAAACTCCCGGTGAAGTAAGTTTTGCCCCGGTTGCTAACTGTTGGACTGCACCAAATTCTGCTAAAGCTTCTCCCATTTCTGGACCCATTTCAGAAACAAGATCATAGATAGTTGTGTGTGATCCTTTACCTGCTTTTACGTACTCATCAAGCTTCATAATAAGCTGATCAGGAGAAAGATTTTGTTCCTTCAAAGCTTCAAGTATTTCACGCATAGCTTTCCTATTCATAGCGAGTCTTTCAGGTTCACCCGTCTGCATAGGAACGTTACGTGGATCGTAACCCGGAAATGATTCAGAAGGAACGTTTTCAGGTGGTGGACTCTCCGTACCTAATGCACCCTTAATTTTAGAAGCAAGTGGTCCCACTATAGGAGTAGTTTCAGGTATTTTATCTAAACCTTTTCTTGCACCCTGTCCTACTAAATAACCACCTGCTCCAAACCCTGCACCTAAAGCAGTTTCACCTGCTGTAACCTCACCTGTTTTACCTGCTTGATAACCTGCACTTAAACCTGCACCTGCTGTAGCTTGTGTAAGTAATTCTCTAGTCTTAGGCATTTTACCTATCTTAGGAATAAGACCTATGCCTTGCCTTGTAACATTAAATCCTGTACCTAAGAAAGGGATAAAGAAACTACCTAATAATTCTGAAGTAAAAGAGAACCCCGGATTAGCTTTTTCGAATCCTTCTATACCTGCTTGAAGTTCTGTTACTATCTGCTCATAAGCCTTACCTTCATCACCTAAAATATCTGTATATTCTGCAAGCTTTGCACGTATCATAGCTTCTATTTCTTCACCGTAACCTAGCGTAGTTCCTTGAAACATTTGCCTTACGGTGTTACCTAGAAACTCTACAGGATCTTCGAAAGCACCTGCTCTAGATTCAAGTTCTACATCACGAAAGTTTATATAGTCATCTATAGACATATTAAACTGTTTTTGTAGCATTTCATCTACAGCAAATTCTCTTTGTGCTATATCAAAACCTTCACTTTTTAACTGTTCGTTTAGCTGAAGAACAGCATCCTTTATTTCATTATATTTACTCATTCTAATCCTGCCCTTTTAGCCTTAGATCCCGGTTGTAATCCGGGTATAGGGAAGTTTTGTATAACGCTTGCCCTTTGTCTTGCTATCGGTCTTTCACCGTACTTCATCATAATTTGTTCTACGTTTTGCATCTGAGTCACAGCGTCTTTTCTAAGCTCTTGATATACAGCATCTATAAATTCTTTCCTACCTGCTGTTTTTAATAACCAGCTTGTAAAAGTTTGGTAATCAGGAACGGTTTTAAGTAAGAAAGGAATCTCACCGGGGCTTAAAACTCCCATATTAGAAAGCGTTTGCTGTATCCTCATTATCCTTCTGTGAAGTGCTTGAACAGTACCAGCGTTTGCTGATAAACCTGTAACAGTCATAGCTTCAGGTCTTGTAACAGCAACTAACAAATCTTCTATACTTTCGGAAAATACTTTAGCGTTATTATACTCACCGTTAAGTTTAATAAACTGTTCACTACTTAAAGTTTTGTTTGTAATAACAGTACCTACAGGTGTTTCAAATAATCCTGTTTTACCACCCTTACTTTGAATATTACTTATATCATTAGGATTCAGTGTTAGGTTGCTATCACTTTCTAGAATTTTAAAAGGTAAGTTAGTTTGTGTATAAGTTTTTAATCTATTTCTATCAGGTTTACCGTCTGCACCTATTTCAAAATGTTCAGGATTTAGTGCAAACAAAGTATCAGCAGAAACAGGAAAACCTTGCTTTCTAAAACTTTCAGCAAGCGTGTTTAAAGTTTGCCCTTCAGGTATATCTATGCTTGTTATCCTAGCATTCTGATTACCACCCCCTACTGTTTCTTGAGGATTAACACCACCTCTTCCAACTTTAGGAAGGAAGGCAAAATTATTACCTACCTTAAAACTCTTTGATGCTAAATCTCTTTGTGCTTGTACTTTAGTAGGATGCCCTTCTGGTAATAATGCGAGTGCATTAAATTGCTTTTCTTCTGTTCTTTCTCCGGGTAATTGTGTGATAGATTTTACCTTAGAGTAACTGTTATCCTGACCTGCATAGTTTTTAATAAAGTTACTTACTTCATCACCACTACTACCTCCTTCTGTCATAAACTTAATAGTAGCTTCGTTAGGAAATCCGTAAGTATTGTCAGGTTTTAAAAACGTACCTTTAGGGAATCCACCTTCTTTTAATTCTGCATTAGTTAAAGGTCTTCCTTTAGGTTCAGGTGCTTTAAACTGAGACTTATAATACTCAGTCATTAAAGACTGCATAACCTGACTACCCTGACTAGGTGGTAGTGTTAATAAATATTTTTTTGCTTCATCTGCTATAGGTAAACTTTGTACAGTCTTAGGATAGTTTTCTCTAATCTTTTTAGCACGTTCAAGCTCTTGCATTTTAAGATTAAAGAGTTGTGTATCACGTTCCTGTTTAATCTTATTTTGTGCTAGTTGTTGTTGTGTTAACTGATTAGCTCTTACCTGAGAATAGTACTGAGGAAGTTGTGCAAAATACTGGTTAATTCCTTCGTTAATAGCTCTTGCCCAATCACCCCTAGCACTACGTCTATAAGGTGTTAGTCTGCTTTGATAGTCCATACCCCTAGAGTAGATATTAGGGAGTAAACCTAATAAGGGATAGTTAACTACTCCGCTTTGTCCTAGTAAGTTAGAAAAACCAGAATTATTTTCTTGTTCAGCCATACATTCCTTTAGGTGCTAATAAACCTCCTCCACCACCCCTTCTTCGAACCCCAACTACTTGATAAGAAGGTGGTGTTTCTGTGTCAAAACCTCCTTGTGTTCCTGCTAATGCTCCTACTACTGCTCCACCTGCTGTAGCGTAAGGATTACCACCACTTAGTTGCGCCCCTAATAACGCACCTTTTACACCCCCTTTTACTATACCACCTTGTGAACCTTTATTACCGAAAGGGGTATCTACTTTTTTCCTATCGTGTGTATTAATTAACGCATCAGTTGCTACGTTTGCTCCGTAATACATTCCTGCACTTTGTAAGTTAGACATACCACCTGCATCTGCTCCCGATATACTGTCTGCTACAGCTTGATCAGAAGCTTCAGTTAAAGCTGGATCTGCACCGTAATAATTTGACTGAGTACTAACCCCTTGTAATGCAGGATCACCTACTACTCTATAACCCGGCATACCTGATCTAGCTTCTGGATAAGTTCTAGCATAAAAATCAGTCATGCTTTGAGGAGTTCCAGCTATAGACGGATCACCGAAAGACATAGGTGTACCTTGCCCTGCTGTAGATTCTTTAAAAGGGATAGAAGCACCCCCCGGTCTGTTACCGTATTCTGATAAAGGAATACTTTTACCTGAATGTTTTGCTTGATCTAAGTGCAAATAACTTGGCTTATTAGGTCCGTAACTTCCCACCTGATTACTACTCATACCTAAGTTAGAAGTAACAGGTTGATTCTGCATAGCATAAGCCTGATTACTCTTCATCACACTAGGATGCTGATAACCTATTTTATTAACATAGTCTAATGTAACAGGACTTCTACTTAGAAAGTCTGCATACTGTGAAGGTGTAAAAGAATTAAGTAAACGTATTAACTGCTCATCACCCATTTTTATCCTCCTAAAATAATCCTGATTTGCCACCTTCAGCAGGTTCGTTTTTAACTATTTTTTCTTCTATAGGTATTGCTCCGAAAGCATCAGCCATAGTGCTTAATCTACTAAAAGGAAACATTCTACGTCTTACGTCCTCTTCGTAATCAAAATCTAGATCTCTTTGCTCAAATCCTCTTTGTTGTGCAAATGCCCCCATTCTTGTGCCGAAATCTTTATCTAAACCACCTACACCTAAACCTAGATCTTGATTAACGTATTGCCCGTATGCTGAAGCTCCAGCCATGCGATCCCGGTTAGCTTGCCTTGCCTGGTTTATAGAGTCTGCGTAAGTGTTATAACTAAGGTTTGCCATAGCATCCCCAGCACCTCTAAATAGGGCTTCTTGTGTAGGTTGCATAGCTAATGCTTGTCGAGATCCGCCACCTGCTCCTGCTCCAAAAGCTGAAGCGTTATTAGCCATATTTGCGTTCGCTAAACCTTGTGTAAGTTGCCTTTGAATCTGACCCTGCATTTCTGCTTCAAAAGGGTTTCTAAACTCTCTAGCTTGCTGTATTAAATCAGCATTACTCATGTTCATCTGATTACTGTAAACATCACCAGCAAGACCTAAATTAGTTCGTGCAGTATCATACAAACCTGAGTAACCACCACCTGCTTTTAACTCGTCTAAAGTAGCCTGTTCTTCAGGTGACATCTCAGCATATCTTTGACCGTCAAAACCCTCATACGTTTCAGGTAAATTATATATTTGATCGTATAAGTAATTTTTAAACTTTATATCATCTTCGCTTAATCCACCTTGACTCATATTATTATCTCCTGAAAACGGGTCTGAACCTGTTTTGTTTCGCATATCACCGAATATAGGGTCCATATTAAACCCGTGTATTTTTATCATAATTCTTTTTTAATTACTACGTAGTGTGTTTCATAACCTATAAATTTTTTAGCTATCTTTTCCCAACCTTTTCTACCTCTTATTTCTATCGTGTCACAACCTTGTTTCTTTGCTATAGCTTCTAACTGTTCTTGTGCGCTTGTTATTTCGTCTAGGTTGCCACCTGCACAAACTATAAAAAGTACATTGTTTCTAGGGTGTTTATGAAACTCTATCAGTAAAGCACTTGTAGGGTATGCTAATAAAAACCACCTACCTTCTTTTACCTTTCTTTTAACATCATCCCAATTATTATAACCGAATCTATTAAACGAAGGTTTTAAGTATTCCTTACAGCGTTCTAGTTCTCTTTCCCACTCAGGCATAAGGATTAGAGGACTGTTCAGTAGTAACTTGTGTTACTGTTAAACTTCCTCCTGTTACTTGCAACTTATAATAGTTATTATTCGAAGTGTCTTTTAGTATAATACTTCCTGTTTCTATATAGTTATCTTCGTTAACCTTAACACAAGTTTCTTCTAATTCTCTTAAGTTATCAGTTAATTCTGCTTGATACTGTGAATCATATTCTTTAGGTGGTAAAGGTAAATTAATCATCTTTTACCTAAGTTAGTTATAAATGCTCTAAGGTTAGAAATCTCAAAATCTTGATCAAAAGGTGCTTGTATTTTTACCCTTATCTGTCTACCTGATTCACGTATATCTGTATAACCGTCTGTATCTAAAGCATATAGTACACTTTCTGATTCGTTAGTTTCTGAGTTAGTTGCACTAAACACTTTAAAACTAACAGCATTATCACCTGCATCTGAATCTGTTAGTATCTGTTTTGCACTCACAAAACGTTCACCTGATCCTATTTCAAACGCACCTGTTTCTACAAAAGTATCTCCGTTAGTCGAAGCGTTAGTTAAGCCAAAACTAAGTATCCTATCCTGCTGACTAAGTTGTGTTACAGTACCAGGATCTTGTACACCTGAAGCTCTTAAACTAGAACCTGTTCTTTCTACTTCGTGTTCGTAGATATGACCGTCTGATCCTACTGCTAAAGGATACTCAAACACTCCTACATCACTCATGGTAGTTCGTTCTAATTTACCTATAGACCACCAGTTTTCAGCATAATTCCAGATCACGTAACGGTCTATATCTGTACCGTTCTTTGATGTATACCACCACCAAATTTCATTATTAACACTATTAGCTGTAGCATAAACTAAATCACGTTGAGTCTCGTTAAAATCATCTTCGATATACTTGCTTACTTCACAAGGTAAAGGTCTTACTACCCCGTCATAAATAAAGAAAGTTCCGTTGTAGCTCATCCACGCACAAAGACCTGTAACTACTGCTGTAGCCTGTCTTGAAATAACTCCACAAGAATCAGCAAGTTTTCTTCTACCGTAGATAAAAGGTGGTCCCAAATAATCTATAGCGTGTACGTCTACATCTGTAAAAACTAAGATCCTGTTACCTACCTTTTCTGCTGATCGTATATCACCTGTAGTATCTAACTCAAAAGATCCCGTAGTATTTGTTGCGCTAGGGGTCCAATCATTAATAGAAGCAGACGTAGCATCACTATAACTTTCTGCATTAGACCACTGTACTTTTTTAGGATTACCACCTGCACCTAAAGCGAATAAGTGTCTTTCTTTACTAACTAAGATAGAAGTGTTAGAGGTAGGTGCATAAGTGGCATTAATCTTACTTGCTTTTGTGCTTAAAGGGTTACTTGCCGAAGGATTCCAAAAATAGATATGCCCGTCTGAATCTGCACTAGCTATAAGGTAATCCCCCCAAGTATCGAAAGACCAGATACAAGCAGACGTAACTAGGCTTGTAGAAGACGCAGAATAGTCTTCACCGTAATTTCTTGCCTTAGATATAGTAACTGAGTCACCTGCACTTTCTGTAGTTAAAGAAGACGAGGACGGTAGTGTAATCTTTGAATTTGTAATAGATGTTATCCTGAAACTGTTAGGATAAGTTTGATTATTAGATGCAGGGTATCCAGTAAAACCGCTTACTTGTATAAGATCACCTACACCAAAATCCGAAGTAGAAAACTGACTAGCAGAATCATTTAACGATTTGTCTGTTTCATCTACGGAAATAGTAGAAGCTGTATAAGATTTAAAAACTGCTGTGCCGTTGTAGGGTCCAGATCCCCAACCTGTTCCTACAGCAGAAGTGGAGTTACCAGTTACAAAGTTTAAAGGAGTTATATCACTAGGAGCAGAAGTAGATCCTGAATAGATATAAAGATTAGAAGAAGTACCTACAGCTATATACTTGTTACCGTTACGATCTTTAAACGGTAACATATTTCTAGCCGTACCAGTTAAAGCACTACTGGTAGTTTTTTGCCAACCACCTATAGGCTTTAACTTTCCGTTTTTCCAGCGTATTAGATTAGCATCAAAGTAACGTCCTCTAGCGTCACGTTTCGTACCGTTTCTAGATACACCGGGGGGTATAGGTAATTCTATTAAAGGCATAATTAAACATTAAATCCTACAGAATAATAAACCTTATTATCTTTATCACGCTTTGCGGTTTTAATTTCTTTCCTGTTATTATCCACGTTATAACTTACGTGAATCCACCCTCCGTTAGGTGGTGTATAAAATTCAAGAATTAACTGATCAAAATCTAAATGTTGAGCTATATACTGAGCAACAAAAAGATTATCTAAACCGTAAATTTCAAAATCGCTTGCTTGCCCTGAAACATGCTGTGATTTATCACTAGAACCTATAGCACGATTCACCTCTTTTACTCTTAGCCCTGAACTAACAGTAACTACTTTATTAAAGTGATCTCTTACAGGTTGTAAAACACTATTACAAAGTAAACAAAGATTAACTAACTGCTGTTTATCTGGTTCGTTTTTAATACCTAGTCTGTCAGCAGTTTGAGATGCAGTCATCTCCTTAAGACTAAAGTTTTTAGCTAGTTTCATCCCAAGAATTGTTTAACTGACTTGAAACTATTTTCTGGCATTTCTTCAACTACAGCATCGATCATTTTAATCTGATCTTCACTTAAGTTGTCTTGCATTACTTTTTCTACGTGTTCTTTAGCTAACGTACTTGCCTTATCAACAACAAGCGACTGAATAATATTAAGTAGTAAACCCGGAATCATTAGTGTTAACCTCCTCTTTGTTTGTTGTGGGATTAGGTGGATGAATTATGTCATCACCGTTTGAATAGTAGTAAGTAGCAATTCCTGAGATAATGCTAATAAAACTACCTAAAAGTATATTAAGTAAATCACGACTAGATTGCGTTAACTCTGCTTGTAAAGTAAGCATAGAATGCACTATGTAACCAAACAAACCTAAACTAAGTAAACCTATAACTAATCTAGCCCAAAAACGTGCTAGTTGTATCTTTTCATTAACAGGCATTTTTTCTTTACTAGCATTCTTTATAGTTTTCTTTTCCGTTATTTCTTCCACTTAGTCCTTTCTGTATCTTATAAATTCTTTCATAGCTTGTGTGTTCTGCTCTAATGCTATCTTAACGTGAAGTAAAGCATCACTACTACTCTCCACTAACTTCATTAAACGTGCGTCTGATTCTTCATCACGTTTTTGCCAAGCTTCTCTTTCTTTAGCACTTTGTTTTGTTAAGTATAGTATGAACCAAAAACTACAAAGTACTGTGAATAAACTAACACCGTATCTATCTATAATACCGAATACCTGATCTAGCATAGTTGAGTCAGTCATAAACCGTTCCGCTTGTGTGTGAGGGTAGTAATAGTAAGCATCTGCTGGATTCATAATTAGTTTATAGGAAACTTGCCTTCTGCTAAATCAGCTTCTTGTTTTAAACAGTTAACTAAGTCTGCTATTTCAGGTAAAATATTAATGCACTTATGCCAGCTATCAAAAGAATTAGAGTGTGCATATTCACGCATTTCTTCACCAAGTTCTTCAAACTTATCCTCTATAGCAGACTGTATTATTTCGTGAGGTAAAGGTTGTGTCATTTAGGTTTTGGGTTTGCTATTTTTACTTCTTGTCGCTTTACTTCTAAAGCGTCTGCACTTTCACTTCTTCCTTCGATTACTTTTTCCCAAAGTGCTATTAATAAATCATGCTCATTTGGGTAGTTTTGTTGTCTTGACCTAGCGTAAGATTTGGAATCGTATTCAGTTTGGAGTTCAGCTAGTTTTGCTTGTATTTGCTCTTCAGTAGGTTCTGGATCTCCTTCATGTAGATATTTAACTACACCCTCACCGGAAACTGTAAAACCTCCGTTTGGACGAAGTGCTAAAACTGCATCAAATTTTTTTGGGATATTAGGATCTGTAATCATGGCATATACTCAAAAACTGTTAGGTTGTATTCGTACATACTTGCATTACTGCCATTTGATTGAAAAAAAGCTCCAAAATAAAGACTGTCCCCTACACTCCATGTTACACTTGCAGTTCCTGATTCTGCTTTAAATAAAACAGTATGGTAATTATGATAGTGACTATCTGTAACCATTTTGTTAGTTATATCCGCAGTATTAAGACTTCCGTTTTTCATGGTATACCCAATATAAGCACCTGATTGATTATTACTCCTTGTGTATCTTCCTCCAACTATAATAATAAATTTTGACGTAGCACTTTTAGGTTGGAAATTTAAATTAACATAATTTGCATAAGCTATTCCTGCTGTCATAGAAAGGTCAGAACCTAAGCCTGTTTGATGTACTGAAACAAGAGTGTCAGAAGGTAATGTTGCACTATTCCCAATCGTTCCGTTAAACGTGTCACTTGCTCCTATTTTCGAATTAATCTGCGTCTGCAAAGCACTACCTACACCGTCAGAGTAATTAAGTTCTGTTGCCGTAGCAGTAAGATCAGTTATATCAGAAACGGTAAGCGTTTCTAACCCTGTAGCATTATTTGCTAAGTTTGCTAAATCTCGACTTCTGCTCATGTTGGTTTAGGGTATCTTTGTTTGATCTTTGATTGTTTAGTAGGCCAAGTTATTTTAGAGTCTTTATT
>VTLG01016713.1_pt1 | contig 19384 bp, 33 predicted proteins | sample 4694571 | NCBI WGS metagenome assembly VTLG01 (sample SAMN12604809, study PRJNA352737) | marine metagenome | biome: ENVO:00000447; feature: ENVO:00000209|ENVO:00000569|ENVO:01000036; material: ENVO:00002151; isolation source: viral sequences binned using virsorter ...
ATATACACCATCAATATTTATATTATTAGTTGAAAAATAATCATCACCAATTTGCACTATTGGGATTATAGAGGTGTTTTTAGTTTTTATATCATCTCTAAAAGCCATTAAAGCGTACTTATTCCATGACCACCCATATGGATATGATCAGTTATACCTATGTCTGCACCTCGCCTAATTGCATCACGAATTTGTGGTATAGCAGTTGTTTCAATATATTCATCACTTAATACATTCCCTTGAAATGTAATATTTACTGCTCCAGTTGAAGAAGTACCACCAGCATCTAATGGTGTAATTTGTACTCTTTCCTTTCCTGAAGGATTATCCCCCACCCTAATTAATTGTTCTCCATTAGTAACAAAATCTCCACCAGTTGCAAATGATGGTATTGCATTTAATACTTTATCTGTCATAGTTCCAACTGCTAAACCAGCACCTGCGGCTAAAGCGAAATTCGCTGGAAATGGTACACCAGTCATTATAGAAGAAATTGCTCCAGCAGTAGCTTCCATAACTTCAGCCCTTACAACTGATTTCATAGTATCAGATGCAGATTGTCCTGATAGTGCGGCAGTTTTTAAATCTAAAGCTAATTGGTCTTTTGTTTGCTTTGCCTTCATATCTGCAAATTCTTTTTCTGCTTTTGCAAAATCTATTGTTTTTGTTTTTACTTTAGTAAATACATTGTCTTGCTCTTTTTGTCTTATAGTAGCTAACTCTATTTGTTCAGTTGCAGTTTTTATGTCTTCTGTCATTACTGGGGCTGGTGTATTCATTACAATAGATAAAGAACTATATTGTGCATTTAATAACGCTAATTTTTCGGTCAATCTATCAACTTCTTCTTGTGTTCCGTGTACTTGCGAACCCATAAATTCCATAGATGCACCACTCATAGCAACTGCTCGTTCTTCTTCTTTTAATGCTCTTTCAACTTTATCAATTTCAGTAACTAACCTATCTTGATCAGCAGTCGAGCGTATTTCTTCATCAGTTAAATCACGCAAAGAATCTAAATAAGCACCTACTGCTTCAGCCGCACCTTTAAACATACTTGCACTTTTAATTATTGTTGGTGCTAATAACCTACCCATAGCTTCCGAAGTATCACCAATAGCCATTTTCATACCATCAATAGTACCAGCATAAGTATTAGCACTTGTTTGTGCAGAACCAGCAAAAATCTTACCTAAAACATCAACTGCTTTACCAGCTTTCATTTCTTCAGCAGTCAATCCTCTTAATTGTGGTACTAATTCCCCAAGTTCTCCAGCTAATCCTGAAAATGTTTTAGATGTATTCCTTACTGCACTTTCCAAACTCATACCAGTAGCAGAGGCTAAATCTAATGCAACTGGAATTATTTTTCTAATCTGATCCTCTGTAAATTCTAAAGATGCTAAAAATGCTTGTTGTTGTATTATTGCCTCATCACCAAATCTTGATACTTTTTGTAATGCTGATGCTTGTTTAAGTAATGCTCCAGTGCTTCTTCCTAATGCACCTTGTAATAGCCTTTCAGCTTGTTCTTGTTGTGCATAGGCATCAAGTGATTGTCTTATCCCACTAACTAATGCACCAGTTCCTAAATATGCACCAGCGGCTAATGTTGCTGATTTAGCTAAACCTTTTAAGGATTTACTTAATCCCTTAACTTGTTGGTCTGATTTACCAGCACCTTTCGTTATAATTTCAATAATATGCTTACTTACTGACATTAGGCTTCACCTTATTTTTTTCATTTATTGCTCTCAATTCATCTTCTATTATCATAAAATCATCTACTATATTAGCTGGTGTTTCATATAAAGAGGGATAGGGAGGACAAGAAAATGCTTTACAGAAGTTATATTCTTTAATTCTACTTTGGATTTTAGGGCATAAAAGTAACTCATAATCAACAAAATACCCACAATGTGAATAAATATAATACCCAATACCATAATCGGAGTTTTTACAATCATCATATAATCTACCAATTTCATCATATACATCATCTATATTGTTAAAAACCCTTTTTTTATTCTCTGTTACTGAAAAAGCCTGATAAGGAAACTTTCTGCTCAACCCAGCACTTTTTAAACCATTAGCACTTATCCATACATTAATCCTTAAAAGGCTCTCATCTACTTTTTTTTATTGGCTTCCTCAATTAGTGTAAGTGCAAAAGAATGTATTTCTTCATAACTATACTTATGCAATTCTTCTTTTGTCAAATGAGTATTATTAAAGATGATTTTGCTCCAAAAACTAAAATTTAGTTCCTTATCAATAATTGCTTTTTGATATTCATCATTAATTATAACTCTTTGATCCCAACCTATTTCCTCTATCTCTATCTCAAAAGGTTCAAACTTATGACCTAATTCCTTACTTGGCTTTACTTTTAATTTGTATTTCATTAAGCCGCAGTACCTATTGTAATTACTGCATTAGATGTAGCCGCACTATCGTATGTAAATACTAATGGTATAGTTTGCTTCCAACCATCATCATCAAAACTTATTCCAACAGTATCGACAAATACTTTTGCACCAGTTATTTGAAATACAGTAGTATCTAAATCTAAAATCATTCCAGCAGTATTATTAATAGCATCATCTACTTCACCATCACGCTTACAAGTTAGATTGCCAGTAACCTCATAAGCACCTACTGCGTAACCCATTGGTCTGAAATCATTACTTGAATCAAAACCTACTCTATTAACTGCTCTTGAAATTGAAACATCAAAACTATATAGTAATAAATCTTCACCATCTAGTGTAGTTGTTGCTAAATCGTGCATATTAAACATAGTAGCTTGTGCTGATAGTGTAGTTTCTGAACCACTTAATGATATAGCCGATTCAGTAGGTTTATAAGCAGTTACAAATGTAGCAGTTCCCATAACAACACCACCATTTGAAGCTATATCTCCAGTTAATGTTAATCCAGTACACATACAGCTAGTAAAATACATATCAACAGTATCGCCATCGTGTGCAGAATTTTCAAACAATAAAGTAACTGGTACTGCATTACTTGTTCCGTGTGAATAAGCAGTAACTGAAGGCATTGATCCTAGTAAAGCATTTGGAGTTGATCCATCTCCGAATAACGCTAAACAAACTCTATCTATTGCTTGAGCAGTAGCGTGAAAGGTTAAAGACATCTCAAACATTCTATCGTGCTGTGTCCATTTAACCATATCATCAGACATAGCCATTCCTCCAACTCCAGTTCGTGCTGGTGCTTGACCTAAAGAATGTTTTTGTATATCATCAAATGTAAAATCAGTAACAGGCATTGTAATATATGCTGAATCCGTTGGTGTTGTACCCATACTAGATTCTGTTATAATTCGTACAGTTGTATTTTGTTTAGTTTGAAATGTTCCACTTTTAGCCATTTCCTACCCCTTCGTTTTTACTTCAGTTAAAGTTTCTTTTAATTTTTTTGGTAATGTTTTATCCCATTCAATCACTTTACCATCTAATAATTTTAAATGTGTTGATGCTGATCCTAATGAATGAAAATTCTTGTCATCTCCCAAACTCTTATATGTATCTTTTGCTTTGTATTTCATTATTATCCCAAGTTACTTAAATGTAAACAACTAAACGACCACCCAGCGATAAAATAATCCTCATAATCTTCAGGTTGTTCTATATCCAGTTCTAAATCACCTATTAATAAATTATAAGCTACTGTATTATCTGCTAATGATAAAGTAGGATTATCGTGAATTAATGCTTCCAATATACTTACCTGATTAAAAACATAGTCCTGAAATTGTGCATTTTTCTGTGTTAGCATATAATAATGTATATTATAATTAAAAGTTCTTAACTCTGAATTTTTTGTAACATCACCTTGTTCTGATCCAGTAGGTATTAGCTTTATAAATTGATTAGCTTTATTATCATCATAAGTACTAAATACTGGACATTTCATTTCTGCCCTAATCTTACTCATCAAAGCAGTTGAAATATTTTTCCAATTATTTTTATAGGTTACAGCCATTATTTTCTGTGCATCTGTATTATATTAGTTTTTGTGTTGCTTGTTTCTAAAGCATCTGAATATACTTCTAACTCCCAGTAATCTCCATCAGTAGCACTTAATCCTTGAAATCTTCCATATAATCCACCATAAAGTTCTTGTAATCCACCAGTTATTAATTCTTCAGATGTTTCTTGTCCCCAAAGTTTATCCTCTCCGTGATGCAATACTTTGAATTTTGCAACACCATAAGCACCAGTAACAGTTACCTCAACTTTTAATAAATCATATTTTTCACCATGATAATCACCATACAATTCTACTATATCCATTGTTCCAGATACAGAACGATATTTAATTTTCCCTTTTGAATCCTTATTATCAATTTCATTAGATAGCTTATATACGCCATCATTTAGCTTATCTATGATACCAGTACCATCAGCATTAGTTACGAGCGAATAATAGTAATCTGCTTCCTCTGAAGCACCTTCCTTTGCTCTTATTACATTAGCCGCAGTTAAATAACAAGTAGCTTTAATAATTATAGGATCATATTCTTCATCAGTTGATGCAGTTGCAGTATTTATATCTATTTGTTTTGATTTTTCTATTGGTGTTGAAAATCTAGCATCTAAATAATTGTGCAGTTCCAAACTTGCATCTGTTAAGGCTTGATGTAAAAAATCTCTAAAATCTTGTCCTATTTCAAATACTTGTTCATTTACAGTTGTTGCAGTATATCCACTATTATAGTAAGTTAATTTATTAGTGCTACTATCATAAAACCATTCACCATTAACATTCACATCACTTACTGCTGATTCAGCGGCATTTAATTCCTCTCCATTTACAAATAATAAAGGTGCATATCCACAATTCTCAAAGATATGTTTATTAGAATCATAACTAGATGGAAATATTTGCACCTTACTATTAAAATCATTTACACGATTAAAGTATTTTGTTAAAGTAGTTATATCAGCATATCGAAAATCAGTAGCCATTTATTTCCTCTTTTTCATAGGTTTATTCTTTTTAGGTCTTCCAACCTTTTTTCCGTATGTTCCTTTTCCTTTAGGCATAATTCTCCTTAATTAAAAGCATATACTCCGATTGTTGTATTGATTTTAGTATTCATACTTCTAGCAAAAATAGATGATATTCCAGTATCTTGTGCTACTGCTGAAACTTTTACTCCTCCACTAAATGCTGAATCGTAGTTAGCATTTAAAACAAATTGTGCATAAGGTAATGATGGAATAGTCCAATCACAAGCACCAGTTTTATATGATATAGTTCCTACAATATTGCCTTGATAAATTAAATTTCCGTGTCCATCATCATACATAAAGGCATCAACATTAGGGTATGTTCTTCCACTCTGAACATCTATTATATCATCAGGAGGTAATACTGGTTCTACTGGTGCTGGAAATGCAGTATCATTAGGCATAATTCCAACACTACCAGTAAACAAATCTGCTCCAGTACTCCCACTTCTATCCTCAATTAATACTTTAGAACCATTCGTTCCATCGTGTGGTATCATATGTGAACCTGATGTAAATCTTAAATTCCCATCTACAATAGCAACAGTACAACTATATGGTAAGGCTTCAAAAGCAGTATCAATACTATCTTGTATTTTTTCAATAACTGACCTAAAAGTAACATCTTTATCAGTAGTAAATACGATAGCAGTTGCACTAGAATCATCTATTGTTAAATCAAATTCATAAGCAGTTGATACAGTTAAACCAGTAGAGGTAGCTGATGTAATAGGTTTCTTAAAATGAACCTCTGCATATGCACTTTCATAGAATTTAATTGCTACTGAACCAGCAACTATACCTTGTGCTTCATCTCTTGCAGTAGCAGTTCTACCATATCCAAAGAAATTATTAATTTTATATCTACCTTTACCATCTGTCATTATAAGTTGAGAACTCCCTGATATAGCAGTATTATAATCATAATAACCATTGAATATAGGGAAATGAACATTTGCACCACTTACTGCTCCATTAGTTGCATCTGTTTGTGAATCTTTATCTGCTTTACTTGTACCATATAATGCTCTATTTACTACCAATGTGCCTGCTGCATCATCATCTGTACCACTATCATCAGTAATTGCTGTGACCTCCATTACCTCTATTCGTGTAGCAGTAGTATCATTTATTCCTACTTGCACTAAATCCCCAACCTCAAACTTTGCTATATCTGCAACTTGCAAAGCTGTTTCACTATCCTCCAATGCACCATCTAAATTAACACCTGAATCAACATACATATCAGTAGTTGGTGCTTGATTATCTAAAGTTGCTCCCATTCCTGCTGATTCATTAGCATCAAATTTAAGTAAAGATATATTTGGAAGATAAAAAAACTCTCCTGCATTTAATACTCTTTTAATATCAGTTCCTCCTCCACCAGCATTTGAATCAGGTGTTCCGTGCGCCCAAGCGGCTACATTCATATTTATCTCTGCACTTACCTCACCTTCATTACATATAAGTAATGCCTTTGCATCTTTAAGTGATGATGCTAGAAAAGATGCATCATTAAATGCTACTACTTGCACACCTGTATCAACAGAACTAATTTCTTTCCTCTGCACTATCTCCTCTGAATATATTTTACCAATAGATTTAGTTAATGTTTTATTTCCATATCCTATATTTAAGGATACATTTAAATTCTTTCCTTTTTTCTTTACATATTTTGCCATTTTATTCCTTTACCTTAAACTATAAATAAGTTGCATCGAAATTGTCAAATCACTATTAGTACCATTTTGTGATACACACGCCATTATTACCCTACCAGCATCAACATTAGCACTAGAAACTGTTAAGGCTTGGTAATATGATTGTTCTCTACCAGCACCAGTTATAGTAGATGGAGAAACACACACTTCAGTACCACCTGACAAATCTCCACTTGTTGATCCATTAGATGAATCTATTGCATAACTCATAACACTAAATTTTACCACATCTCCATTAGCACTACTTGCTCCAAACCATACATTACAACTTGCGATAGTCATATTTAAAGGTACATACCAAAGATGTTGAACAGTAGTTGATGCAGTAGATGCTATGGTTAAAGTTGTAGCTGGTGTAGCACCAGTTCCCATTTCCATATCTGCAACTAATGCACACGGATTAGCTTGTAAAGCAGTCCAAGTATCAGCAGTATCAGGATTAGAAGAACTTGATGACATAAAAAATTCTTTCATTTGCGTATTAACTATATGCTGACCAATACCAGCTTTTACTAAATCATTTGAAGAATCTACTGCTAGTAAAGAATTTCCATCTTTATCTCTAACAAGCATAGCTGTTGTTGTATCATCATTATTTGGTCTTATAATCATTTGGTCATCTGATATAGATATTGCACTTACAGTACCTTCACCATCAACTACATTCCTAATAGATGTATCAATTCCATTATTAGAATTATTCATCTGTAATAAATCTTTATATGTATTTGCCTTTGTTTTTCCAGTTAAACTCATTTCACTCCTTACTGTCCATCATAAATATTATCAGGTAATGCAGTTGCTTTAATAGTAAATGGTGGATAGGCTGCTCCGTGTGTTGCTCTCAATCCATATCTTAGATAACAAGTTTTAGTTACTCCTGATGTACCAAAAGCAATCCAAAAGAAATTTGTACCACCAACCACGTCTAAATGTGAAGGACTTAATACCCATTTCACAGTTAATAATGAATCATCTAATTCATCATCAGAAAAATATGAACCTGAATCATATTCAAGTTCAGCACTTACTGAAGTATATCCATCTGTTGCATTTGCAGAAGATAGTGCTATATCTAAATTTGTATCTGTACTGCCCACATCAATAAAAAATGTTGCTTCTATCTCTACATATCCACTTGGTGGAGTTCTGAATTGTATTAGATGTGTATCATCTTCAACTGTCAAAGAGTTTTGTATCTCAAAAGAGTTTTGATTAGCTAAATCCCCTTGCAATCTTGTATATCCTATTATTTGACCTGCTATATTACTATAATCAAATCCTTTTATAGTACCACTTACATTTAAATCGCCTGATACTTCTAAATCTTTTGTTCTTACATCAGTATTAGATACTTCTAATGCAGTCAATAAACCACTTTGATCCTTAACTGGTTTTAAATCATTTCCAACAGAGTTATCTAATTGTAATGTTTTCAAGATTCTAACTTCTTAATTCTTTTTTCTAATTGTTTTACTTTTATATCAAGTTCATTATCTTGCTCTACATAGCTTAATACCTTGTCCAGCTTAAATACTTTCATTATATGATCAGTAACTTTAGGCAATAAAAGTTTAAGTAATTTTGCGGCTAATCCAGCTATCATTCTCTAATACCTTCCACCATTGTTATACTAGCATCAAAAACTGCTTCTAGTAATTTAGCTTCCTGATTTTCTGTCAAAATCGGCAAATCTAGCTTCTTATTTGCTTTTTCTATCAGTAAAGGTTTGTTGTCTTTCATATAACTAATCACATAGTCAATAGCAAACCCTTTTAAAAATGATGTCAATTTTTTCATTTCTTATCCTTTAATAGTTGTGTTATTAATTCTCTAAATACTTTTTGATCCCCTACATGATCAGTTAGTTTAGTTTCTATCCTATCTAATCTTTCTAAATCATCTTTTACTAATCTTTTCAATTCAGCGTGTGATTCCTCAAAAACTTTTGCCTTCTGTACCAACATATACATAATAGCTTTATATAGTGCATAAGATACTCCTAGCAATCCAACTACTGCTAATCCGTGCTTTTCAACCATTAACATTATTTCTTGCATCTATTTTGTACCATTCTTTTTTTTATAATCTCTTAAAATTCTTTCCTTCTCTCGTTCTTGTGCGTCCATTATAAACCTTACTAGCGTATCTGTATTAGATGACCATTCGGAAAGTTTTATTTCCATCTCTTTCTGTTTGTCAATAAGTTTAATAATAATAGCACGAAGTTCATCAAATCTAGTTAGTAACATTTCTGTTAGATTGCCAGTTATATATTTTATCAAATAAAAACAACCCCACATCATAGCTAAAGATGTAGCTATTGGAACACCTAACTCTGATACTAATGAGTGAAACTCCATTCATTAATCTCGTATCTCGAAATGTGGATAATCTTTAAATGTTGTCTTATTCTTATCACTCTCATACCAATCCTTCCCCCAATCTCTACCCCATATTATCTCAACATCAGGATATAGCTTTTTCCCTACTGCGAGGAAGTACCCAGCAAACAAACAGAATCGCTCCAAATTATTCCAATTTACTGGGTACGGTACTATATCGAGGGCAAGGGAGGGATAGGCGTTATGCCTACCTTTAGGGAAAGTTGCTTTAGAATGTCCTGATGCTACTGCTTTATCTTGATCCTCTTTATTCCGATGTCCACACACAACAGTACAATCAAATACTTTTACAACCTCATTAGCTATTGCTTGTAATCTATGATCACAAGTTTCTAGCCTTTCCCTTGATGTTCTACCGAATTTAGGCATTAAGCACCATCATCTAAAACTACAAGTGTAAAGATGTTATGCCCTACACTCCAACTCGTAACATTTAAGTTTGTTGTAGCATCAAGTGCCGCATCTCCATCTGTTGCAGTTATATAATCTTCAATATCTTTAGCTAAACCAGCACTATCATTATCAATATTACAAGCCTGATCAGAAGTATGTCTAAAAACTTTTGCTTTAATAGCCATTTAAATAGCCTCCACTTTCCAACCTTTTCTTTTTAATCGTGCTTCTTTAACATCGCTTACTTCTTTTCTAAAAATAACTTTTCCACTACTTTTAGTAATTTTATACATAGTTTCTTTTGTTGCTTTTTTTTCTGTTGCTTTTTTTGAATCTTTAGCCATTTTTGTTATATTCCTTATCTAATGATTTTGCCCTGTTTATCAAAACTTACACCACCAAACATACCTATTCTGTGTAAGCATTTATTTCTACCCTCTTTACCAGCTTTTATTCTAGTACCTATTTCTTCCATATAATCTAAATATTTCATTGGCTTCCCATTGTAATATGCTTTTTGACCTTTTTCATCATCTTTTACAAGTTTCAGTTGATTCGTAGGATCAAGTTTTGCACCAAAAGCATTATTTAAATTACCAATATCTTTTTTGTTTTTCATATTTTATAATAATGAGGGCAGTAATAGAACCGCCCTCATTGCCTTGTTTATTTATTATGATACTTCTGTATCTATTTCAACACCATGAACATCAACAAGTTCACTAAAAGCAAAATAGCCATTAGCTACTAAAGTTGTTTTTGCATATGCTTCTTCTCTTTCGGAAGCCATTTGTATAAAAGTACCACCACCGAAATCAATAAATCCACAACCAATAGCAGTTTTTGAGAATATAGCAGATTCTTTTCTTCCAGTAGCACCATCTAATACAGATGTGCTTGTATGTATTCCAATACCAGCAATATTAGTAACAAATCCAGCACCCATAAACTGATTTTCCATTACACCACCACCTAAACCTGCAAATGCACCAGTAGAGCCATTAACTGCGGCTATACTAGAGAACTCATTTGAAATACCAAATGATCCATATACTTGTAAAGGGTGCAATACTGCATTGTAAGGTCTTGGAGCATCATTTGCTTCAAGTGTTGCAACTGCGTCCATTAGGATATTCCAAGTCAATGCATCATCATGACCAACCCCATTACTGAAATTATCAAATAAATCCATTCCAATAACATCAAACTCTTTTGCAATATCATTACCTAATTGCATACCAGCATTAGTTAATAGTGCATCAGCGTTACCATGTGCGGCTAAATCTGAAATTTCTGCTCTAATAGCGTGTCTTACTACTTCAACACTTACAGCAGTTGTTTCTATACTTGTTAGATTCGCAATAGTTTCTTCAGCACCACTTGCATTATTCTTAACACCATAATCAGCATTAGTAACATCGTGCTTTGTATATACTGGAAACTTTACTGTATTTGTTCCACTTGGAGCAGGTTCCATTGTAATCAACGGTCCCAATACATTACCTTTATTAAATTGAACGATAGCAGATGCAACAGCTGTACCTAAACCACCAGCACTTACACCTACATCACTTACTACATTACTTTGAGCCATCTTTGAACTCCCTTATATTAATTTATGTTAATTTTCCCCAACTATAACCCTTAACATTTTTTTTCAAATATTTTTCAGCTTCTAGTGGGTTGTGCATAGCTAATTCCTCTATGGAATCATAGCCTCCAAACTCACCAGCAGGACTAACTCCTTGCCTAGCAGAGTTTGTTTTACCAGCATTAGCTGGATTTGACAATACTTCAGCATCTACATATTTTTGTAGTTTAACCAGTTCCATACCCTCACCAAATTCTCTTTTAGATTCAGGTAGCTTTTCCATTAAACTGGCTCTTGTTTCTTCCTGATATGTATCCCATTGAGTTTTCACTTCTGTTAGCTTGGTAATAGTAGCATCTTTTTCAGCTATGAGTGTTTTATATTCCTCATTTTCAACCATTTTAGCTTCTCTTGTTTTCGCATTTTTAGCTTCTATTTCTGCAAGTTTAGCTTTGGCTTTTTCAGCTTGTGCCTTCCAATCATTCTTCTGTGTATTAACTTCTTGGAATCTATCGTATGGTACATCATTATTTTCGCTTCCTTTTGTGGAAGGATTGTTTACAGCGTTATCATCGCTTTGCATTGTCTTTTCTTCTGACATTTTTTACCTCTTTTGTGAGTAGTTATTAATTGTCTTAATATATGTGATGTAGAACACACAGAATAACTTATTTATTTTTCCACTAACCTATCTTGGTTCTAGAACCTTTAAATTGTTTTTTTAATTTCTTATCAACATATTTTTTAGCTTGTTTTTCTGTATAATCACTAACAACATCAGGGATAGCTTTAGTTTTTGTTGTAATAGGTCGTTCCTTTTCTAAAACTTTAACCTTACCTCCTTCAGTAGTAGTACCAAAAGCAAATCCATTCTTTAAAAACTTCATAAATTGGAAACTCTCTGCTAAATCTCCAGTTAATACTGGTGCATTACTATTCCTTTGTGTAGTCATTTGCCTATATAAAGTTCCCTTTTTCTTTGCTTTATTGTATTGTGTAGTGTAAGGTTTATATCTTTTCCCAAATACATCTCTAGCTTTTGCACCTTTACCATCTAAATCAAAGATTGCTTCCCTATATCTAGCTATAATATTAGTTCTAATGCCTTTCCAAAACTTTCTATCTAACATTTATTCCCCTGATATTGAAACATCTTCTTCCCTAGCCAATCCTTGAGCAAAAGGTTTATCACTCATTTCTTCCCATTGATGCCTACAATTCCATAACTCATTATCTAAATTACCATACTTTTCTAATATTTCTTTTTTAGTTGCTGGTGACATAGCAATCTTTTCTTTACATCTATCTCTAGTTTTTTCGTCCCAAGCACCTATATAAACAAACTTTGTATTATCAGGTAAATCTTCAGCTAATAGGTTTGTAACTGAATTATTGAATTGTTTATATGTAGTGTTTACTAAAGTTGTTATTTGATGTTTAGGCATATCTAGCTGAATATCTTTAATTATTTGATTTGGGAATTTACCATTAGCTATTCCATCTATTAATTTATCTGTAATAGAATTACTTAAATGTCTTATAACATCATCATTTATTTTTTTCTTTGCTAGGTTTAATGTGGCTTTTAGTGCTGATTCAGATAATGATGCAGTTGTAAAAGTAGCTTCTAGGCTTTTCCTTATACCAGTTTCATATATTACTAAAGCACTTGTAATTTTATTTTCAATTAAATTATCTACTGGTACAGAATCCAAAAACACCATTCTCTGTTCTTGGTTCATATCTTTCATAGCTTGATGCAAACCATTTACGACATCATCAGTTGCTTTTTCAGTTATATCAGAAAAATTATCTGCAATTTTTTCAAGTTCTTCCGATATATCAGGCATTAAACTGGTTTAATTAATAGGTCTTGTAATGGGTTTGCTGATTCTTCTTCTGTTAGTTTCTTATTCCCTCTTTCAGCTAAATAATCTAATGCTTCTTGCCTTGTTTCATATCCATCAGGGTTCATTTGCATCAATATATCAGCTTCATCTATTAAGCCTTTAGATAGTTCCCACTCCCATTTATCACGCTGTTCTTGTGCAGACATTACATCAGTTGATTCACTAAAATCTACTGAAAGTAATTCACCAGCATCAGTACCTTCTTCGTGGAGTATGATAGTTTTTTCTACATCAAATAATTTATATTCTATTTCCTTCCAGCGTACTATATCAGATTTTCTTGAATCATTTAACTCCTGATTTCGCAACCTTAATGCTACACCTGATTCAGCAGTAGTACCTTCAGCGAATGATGTTGGTAATCCATAGTTCTGCGTTAATATCTTGTATGAATCTTTAATAGCTTCAGTAAGTGCTGGTATGCTATTTGGTGGTGATACAATGCTTAATTGACCATCTACTCCGAGATACATTATTTTATCTTGACCTACTTCTAATTTTTCCTTATCAATTTGACTTCCATTTGCAAACAAATAACCAAATGATTGAAAGTGTACATTAGCCATTTTATTAGTTTCTGCTACATTTAATAAATGATTAGTTGCTATTATGTCTGTTAGTGGATCAGTATCGAAATAAGCATATTCAGGTTTACCTTCTCTAAAACATTCCACGAATGGTAATATTCCATAAAAATTCGTGTGATCAGGATTGTTTGGATCATCTTGTATTTTACCATTCTCATCATATATATATGTACTTTCCATATCCCAGTATGCGTATAAAGTAGGAGTATCATCTAGTACTTCTGATTTTATTGAAAGTGGATAAGTAAAGGCAATAGGCTTCATTGGATCATCTCCAAAATGTGGCTCGTAATCGTGTATTATATCGTATTCTATTGCTCCATCTCTCCAGCTTGGTTTAATTAATACAGCATCTAATAAATTAGTATAGCGTTCTAATCTTTGTAGCTTATGGTTTTTGTTAATAAATAAATCATCTACATCTATTCTAGTATATTCTCTGATAGGATTAACCATATACACCATACTTATCCTATCCACAATTCTTTTAGTAATGTTTATATTTGCAATCGGAATACTATTTATTATACTATTGCTGAATAATTTTTCCGTGTATGGTTTACTTCTACCATTATAATAATCCAAAGCCATCGCTCTATTTTTTCTAAATTTACTTTTCTGCTTTTGTTGTGCATCAAATTGACTTTGTTTTTGTAGAATTTCGGACATTGGTATTATCATCTATCTATACTCCATAATTTAGGTTTAGCAACTGGAAACTCCCAGTTTACATAGTACCCAAACGCATCTGATGCGTGGGTAAGTTCAGGGTTTTCCTTTTTATTAATTTCCCTTGTATTTGGTATATTTGTTACTCGTTCTAAATCATTTATTAATGCTTCACATCTAGGATCAATAATTATATTACCTTCCAATGCTTTATTTACTGCATTCACTCTATTAACAACTCTCGGATTTATGTGCATTACCTTAACATCAAACCCAGCTTGTCTTATTATACCAATATCAGAAAATTGTGCTGAACTATGTCTTGATGCTCCAGTTGCATCAGGATAAGCAAAGTACTTTCTATTTGGATATTTTTGTTTAATTGTTTCGCACATTCTTTCGGTTAGTAAATCACCTTCTCCTGAATGGTGGAGTTCGATGGTGTCGAAAACTCGTATTCTTGGTTCTTCGTTGTATTGTTGTGCGAGTACCGCCATAAGCGGCGATACATTCCAGTCCATACCGATTCGTAAGGGTAAATTAGGGTTGTATTCAACTTTTCCGACATTCTTACTCCTAGAAAAAGAATAATAGGTATTTTGTGCTTGTATATTTACAAACTCTCCATCACGATACGCTTTAAGTAAGTTATCATCATAATTGCTTTCTAACAAACTTATATATTTTTCTGGTAAATAAGTGTTATCAGTTGTTTTTCCGTGTACTAGATACCTATCCTTGTTTGCATCAGTTACAAAGATTTTATGAGTATATTTAAATCCTTCAGGAGAAGTTACTATATATATCTCTACATCATCTGAACCTCTCATACGACCTATTGCTTTTTGAAACGCTAGATTGCAGTTTTTCCACGATTCTACGTCAAACTCATCAAACCCAATAAATGTAAGTTCTGAACCGATTATTCTTTGTGGTTTTTGTAATTGGTATATTTTAATGTTTCCTAATGGTGTTACGAATTTGTGTTTTGCCTGATTGTACTTGTATTTCAGATTTACACTTTCAAGCAGTTCCATAAATGGTTCTACAAACAATTCCTCTGCTAGTGACAATGTTGGGTAAATAATCCACCCATTTGATTTACCAGCTTTATTTTTTTTAGTTAGTAGATTGTAAAGAGTTTTGTGAAGGAATATATGCGTTTTACCACAACCAAAACCTCCACATAATCCAGTAATAGTATATCCTTTATCACTAGATGTTAAAAAATCCCATTGGTGAGGAAAATAATCTTCTCTGTTAAAGTGAACATTCATTTGACATCAATAAACTTAACTTCTTCTATATTGTGATCCCATTCTATTTCCTGTTTATCTGTTTGTCCTAATATCTGTTTACCTAGCCAAATTAATATAGGAACATTACCTTTTTCTGCCGCTCTCCATTGTAATTTTCGTAGTTTAATTTTTCCTAAATCCCTACCTTTTGTTAAAAAATCGGAATAACTCTTGCGAATTAAACTCTCATCACAACCAAAAAAAGATGCAATTTCTACATTTGTACAACCAAATTCAGCTAACTTTTTTACTTCTTCACCATCTATATCGTATTTTTTAGGTCTAGCCATATATACCTCTTACTTAACTAACTCCATTTCACCAATAGGCATCACACCTTCTTTTATCATAGCATTTACCATTCTTGTTACACCGATACCACCACCAAAACGCTGAAACATATCTAGAGATAAATATTCATTTAATTCTTCTATTACTCTTGTTTCGCCAAAATTATTAAATAGTATTTTAGCATACTCACCATCAGATATATTATAAAATTGATCCTTCATTTCCTTTATATCTACTGCTCGTTCTGCACTTCCTATTGTTTCCATTCCGTGCATTATAACATCTACTTTACTATAAATACCATTTCCTATATGCCGCATATTCCAAAAAGGTTCAGTTCTTAATGGAAAATCTTTTAAGAATACACAAGGACTAAAATCATCACAAAGCCTTTCTTCTTCATCATAATCTAATAAATCTACACCATATAATTTACAACTATTTTCATAAGTAACTTCTTGCATCGAACCCCTAAAGCCCATATATGCTAGTAATTCCTTCTCTAATTTAATCATATCTTCTATGCTTCCGTGTGATTCAAATTCAAACATCGGAAATATCTTTTCGTGCCTACCTTCAACCATATTAGGTTCGTTTCTGTAACTTGTAGTGATGCAGAACACACCTTTTAAATCAGGATTCTTTAATAGTTCTATTTCTAACCACATTTGACCAGTTTGTGGTAATGGATATTCTACACCATTAAACTCATATTTTGTTATCGTTGCTGGGTCTTCACAAGCGGCTAATATTGACTGCCTAGATTGTGCTGGTACTTCTGTAAATCCTTTTTCTTCTTGAAAAAATTTACGCATTATTTTTATAGCTTCGTTGTAGTGTTGTATTTTCATTTAGCAATTCCTTGTAATTATTCTATCAACTAATTCCGATGAAATAAACCAATTCTCCATTACAATTCGTTTTCTTTCCTTGTAAGGTAAGTTGGAATATTTCAACCCTTCCCAAAAGTATCTTATTTGGCTATTTCTTAACTCTGTTTTATTTATCAACTTGTCTAAAGTAATAAAATTATTTTGATCCTGAACCTTAATATTCATCTAAAACTATATCCGTTCTAGCTGATTCATTATTATCACAATATACCTTTTTTGCAAGTAATTCAACTACTTGCGAATCATCTTCGTAAAATACTTTATTCAGGCTATCAGCTACAAATTTTACTAAATTATCTATATCAGGTTTTGTTGTATGATATTCAGGTGCTTTATCTTTTAATAAATGTTTATATCTACCAGTTCTGTAATGTGATTTAGGTCTTTTAAAATAAAAAACCAATGCTAAATACAAAGGTTTTGTTAATGGTTCACTAGGTCTATGCTTAATAGCTTTTGCTAAAAACATTTTTTTATCTTTAGATGACGGGTCATAAGTAAACTTCCCTTTACTCCTATGCCTAGCTTGTGGCTTTGGTGTACCATATATATTAAAGAAAATTATAAATCTTACTCCATATATCAGGCATTATTATAAACAAAATAAAATCAAATAACCTAATAAAATATATTATGCAATATAAACTCACTATAACCATTATAGCATATATTGCTAATCTTTGTAATATCATAGGAGTACTAGGTTGCATACTCATTTTACACAAACAACAATTTCAAACAAATTCCATTTTGTTTTTTTTGGTTTTTTATGCAACCTCTTTTGTACTCCTAATTTGCCTAATAAAGCCTGATTCTATCAGATACTTTTGATTTAAAGTTATAAATATCTTCTATTAGGCTCAAGTAATCTTGCTGGTTTGTGCAATCAACCAACTTTGTACTCTGATATTTTAACTTCTGTATTAACCTAGCGTGATTAAAATCATCATTAGAAAAACATATTAATAACGCATTTACATAACACCTTCTTTTAAATCCAGCATAATACTCTCCAGTCATTGTTATTTTTCTAGCGTTTCTTTCAGCTTGTGATAATGATTTAACTTTAAATAAACCTGAACGAAATTTAGCATTTAGTCCTACTTGGTTTATTGTACCACTTAACAGATTCATTGTTTCTTGATGGTTAAACTTCCACTTTGTGTAAAAATCTTTATACTTTATATAAGATTCTTTTCCTTCTCCAGCATAACATTCCATAAAATCAGTAACTGACCAATCTTTTTGATAGCTGTTTAACATTTGCACTTCTCGTATTGAATAACCTTTTACCATTATGTAATAAACTGGTAGCTTTAATTCTTTTAATGCTACTAGCCTATGTTGTCCATCTATAACTTCCATATACTGATTAACTATTATAGGACACATTAATAGCCTTTCTTTCATAGATTCCACTAGATTCCTTACATTTGATGGTTTTATTAATCGATTACCAGCTATTATTTTAAACTTTTCGTAATCATCTGTTTTCATTACTGTAGCCGCTGGTATTGAGTAATCATTATTTTTCATTACTCTATTCATTATACCCATTCCTTACTCCTTTGTTTTCATACACTACACTATGTAGTATAATTTTTTATTCTCCTTTTACTACCTTGTTAATTAATTCTGTATCAGGTCTAGTAATAATTTGCTGATCCTTCCCATTAACTATTACTCTGTTTTTATCCATAATTATTTCTGTTTGACCTTGCCCTTGTGTCATATGTTCAACTAATGTTTTTGCTAATACAACCATTGGGTCTTCTTTTTCTTGTTCCGTACCAGTTGCTCGTTGCAATAATGTTATTAATCCAACTGTAACAGAAGAAACTAAACCTGATATTACAGCTAATTGACTATCTTGTAAAGTTCTTGCTGAAAATATTAAACTAGCTACCATTAAAAGAATACTAGGCAAAGCCATCAGGGATATAACATATACTGCTCTATCCTTCATCATTCTTTTTTTAGCATTTCGTTCTCTTTTGATTTGCTCAATTTTTTCTTTACTTAATGCAGTCATCTTACTCCTTAATATTTTACTTATTTAAATACTTATTTGCTCGTCTATCTTCCTTTAAAGCCATTTGACAATACTGATTTACATACCAGCAATCAGGATAGTATGTTTTTAAATATTCTTTTTGTTTATCTGATATAGTAACTTCTTTAATTTTATCCATTTGTAACAAACTCCAAAAAATAATAATATAAATCTTTCCATAAATTTAAGGAATATTTATGTTCAAATTGAAAATTTCCTATTTTATGCCTTTCAGTATGGTGTTTTCTACATAATGGAATACAACTAAAATGCTCTATCATCGGTTTTTTTCTATTCCTACCCATTCCCACAGCTTTTAAATGATCAGGATCAGATGGTTGTGTTCTACACCCTAAAACAGTACATTTCTTTGTCCTTATAAACTCTATATAAGCTAAACTATCTTTGTCTATATTAATCATCATAATCCACAATGCCCTTCACATTCATTTTCAAACATATCTATTTGATTTTCAGTAAAATCTACTTCATCAAGTGGTTTGCAAGATTTATGTAAATAGACATCATTTTTTA
>VTLG01003645.1_pt1 | contig 19383 bp, 20 predicted proteins | sample 4694571 | NCBI WGS metagenome assembly VTLG01 (sample SAMN12604809, study PRJNA352737) | marine metagenome | biome: ENVO:00000447; feature: ENVO:00000209|ENVO:00000569|ENVO:01000036; material: ENVO:00002151; isolation source: viral sequences binned using virsorter ...
TGGGCAAGATTGACTATAAAGTTGAGTGATATTGCACTGCTGTGATAATAAAGCATCTGCATAACCAGCGCAATTTATATTATTAAGTGGATCAGAACAATCTATCGCGTTGCCTGATCCAACACCATAAAGCGATCCGCCTCCTTCTAGAGTCGTGTTAAATGTTGAGTTATTCCAATTCTGAGAAACGCAGTCACTTAAATTAGTTGTTCCTGTGTTGCACTCGTCATAAAATAAATAAGTGTAAGATTCGTTTGAGTTAGCGCCTATTTCTCCTATTAGGACATCATGATTAATAATATCTAACTCATCATATCTGTATTCAAAAGTGTTATTAGGATAGAGTATGACTTCAAAACTATTATCACTAGCCCGGTTGTACTCCCTAACATCATAAAATCCCAGTATCATCTTTGTGTTATCACCCCATGACTTAACGCGAGAGTTATTATCTCTTATGAGATCAGTCCAAAATGGAAACATGGTGTAGGTGTAATTTTTTGTGGTTAAAGGATCAGGAGTGTAATCTGCACAATAATTATTAGCATTTATATTACCTGTGCCTAAGCCGAAGTGAACGCAACCATTCATCGCCAAACGAACCGAATTAAATTGCTGATTGTAAAAAGTAAAAGTAAAAGGAAGATTTATAGTCGTAGATAACTGATCGTCACCTATTTCATAAGCCAACTCTCCCTCAAAATTATTAGCATTTTTTTGAAGTTGATAAAGGTCTTGGTTAGCTTCGTATATATATTGTGCCTGAATATTTAGGCACAAACACATCACCCACCATAAAGTTCTTTTTTGCATTGCGCTTTTGTTTTTGTTTTACTAACTACAACTCTACTCACTAGTCCTGCGACATCAGCTTTAATTCTATCTCTGCTAGGATTATGTTCTTGAGTGCATTGTGCTACAAACTCATCCTCAAAATCCTCTTTGTCAGGTCTTTTTTGAGGGTTTGCTAACCAAAGTGCTTTTGCTTCTTCTCCTATTTTGCCCTCGTATGGTGCAGGTGTTCCTGCTTGCCACATAGCTTTAAACACTCTTGCATCCTGAGCTAGAAGAGAAATAGCTGCAACTTTCATGCCCTGATTGTAAAGCATCTGAGAAAGTTTCAATCTTTCACAATTCATATCTCTCACCGATTTTCCACCACTCAAGCCAAACACTTGCCCTTGAAAAGCACCGCTAACTCCTGTGGTGCATAAATCTTGACTATAACTCATGATACTTGGAGCTATGGCGCTGGCAGGTGGTGCTTCTGACTTGACATTTTGATTTATGGTTTGCGTGCTATTAGACTCATTTATGTTCCGATTGGTGTTTTGGGAAACTGAATTATTTTGATTCACATTATTGGTCGTGACATCAGATTTACTTGTTGATTCATTTATATTTTTATTTTCTGAAACAGAGCTGCTAGTGCTTTGTGAAACATTATTATTGTTAACTGTCTGATTTACTGTACTATTTACAGTGCTATTAGAGACTGAAGTGTTTTGATTAATATTAGTGTTCTGTGCCGTAGAGTTTGATGTGCTAACTGAAGTTGAGGTGTTTATGTTTGTGTTTTGGGCGGTTGAATTATTTATGTTTGTGTTTTGAGCCGTTGAGGTGTTCACATTTGTGCTTTGCGAGGTTGAGGTGTTCACATTAGTGTTTTGGTTAGTGTTTTGATTTGTGCTAGAAGTTGTTGTTGATGTCGTGGTGTTAACATTACTGTTTTCACAATACTGAGTCCCATTCACACAGGCAGTGCCACTCTGCTGAGTGGATTGCGCGAAATTAAGAGGAGAGAACATCAAACACAATCCACTTACAAAAAACAGAGGAAAATTTATGGATTTTCTTTTCATATTACTTGCTATATAGGTTTGCTGACTGCAAAACGAAGTCCTAATGGACATTATGAGTTTATCAGAAAAGTAAAAATATTGATATATTATTTAAATGATATAAAAGCTATTAAAAATATTATCCAAAACATAAAAAAACACCAAGCTAAAACATTGTCGTGTTTTCTCTGTTCTTCATCTTTCATTTATCTTCTTCTCCCTTGAACCCTTTACTTTGACCACTTTTACCCGAATAGACACCAAATACCACACCCATAGCACCTACTACCACAGATACAAGTGCTGACTGTTCAAGATTTGGTTCGGGTAAGTTCATAAACCATATAACAGACTCATACATAAGATATATGTAAACCACTACAAATATTCTCGGGAAGATACGCCATGAATCTACCGCCCTTGCTAAATGTATGACTTTTTGCCACGGGTTTACATTTGTGACATCTTCTAGTTCCCTTATTCTTTCTTTAAGCTGATTTGTTTCTTCAATCATAGCCATGAAGCGGGTTAGGTCAATATCCACCTCATTTCTGTCCATATCTCCACTAAATCTTCCGTCTTCTCGCATAATTTACTCCTATGTTGGCTTGGTCGGATAAGACCAAGATGTTATTGAATTGTCAAAAGGGTTGCTTTCTTCATCACTCACATAATTTTCATGACTTCTAAGATTGTTTGGTATCTCTCTAAGATTTTGTCGGTAGGTTGCCCATTCACCTTTTTTACTATCTGATAAAGGACTATCAGGCAACTGCGTCCAGTCGCTTGCTTGCAGTTTTCTGTTTCTTTTCTCTGTTAATTCAACCCAAGCTGCTTTACTCATTTTGATAATCCTGCCACTTGGATTGAGCCATCCAATATCCCATGATCTATTGATGGGTGTCCGCCATCCCCTACATCCTCAAGCTGACCAAACACCCATATATAGTGTTCAGTGTTTGCCGCAAGAGTCACAACATCTGTAAATATATATATTGCACCAGCGTTAGAACCACCTATTGATGTGCCTCTAGTGGTCACATAATCACTAGCACTCGTTGATGTGAAAGCTGTTGAAGAAGTGGTTGCCCTCATACAAAAAGCAAACATAGAGGCAGAGTCAGAGTCATATGAGCCTATCGGATTAAAAGTGACTATGACTAAGTATTTCCTTGTTCCTGAGTAGTTAGGTGTAGTGAAATTGTATTGAAACAAGGGAGAGCCATTTGAATTGTTAGATGTGCCGCCCATAACATTGCCTGATGCTACTGTAGGACTAGCACTAGAGGATGCTGATTTAGCTATATGATGAGGAGATGCGTTCACAAATATAGAGCTGACTAGATTTGCAGTATCAGTCATAGAAACATCATTGCCACCTGTTCCCTCAATATTTCCTAAAGTTCCTGAATTAGCATGAGTGAAAACATCAAAAACATTTAGGTTGAGACCATCGGATGTGACACTTAAGGTGCTTCCGTTTAAGTTTATTCTATTAGCATTCAGAGTTCCTGCAGTTATACTTCCTGCATTTAAATTATTTATTGTCATGCTGCCTGCATCAATAGTTCCTGCATTTACAGTTCCGACATTTGCAGATATGGCAGATAAAGTTGACACATTTATTTCACTAGCGGTCACCGAGTTTGCCGCTATTGAGTCTTGGTTGACAGCATCAGTAGCTATAAGAGCATTAGTCACAGCATCGTTAATAATTTTTGCGGTTGTGACTGCATCGTCAACTAGCTGTGCTGTGTCAACTGTGTCAAGTGTTGCTAGATTACCCTGATTGGTTATGTTAGCAGCTGTCCCTTCTGATGTTATGACATCTCCACTAGATCTTATTGTGCTGCCAGTGTTATGATTATTTACTGTTGCATAGCTAGAGAAAACTCCAGTGAAACCTTCATAACGAATTCTAAAATCGTAAGCTGTGTTTGCTTCAAGACTACGAATAGTTGCCTGAGTTGTTGAGGGTGGAATGAGAGCATATTCATCATAATTACTATCAGAAGATTTTTTGTAATGAATTTGTATACCAATTAAATGTTGTTGGAATCCAGAGTTTGTCCAAGATAGACGGACAGCGACTTGATTGATAGTGAAACTATTATTGATTACATTAGTTGCGGTTAGATTTGTGGGCGCTGAAATACTCTTGTCAGAAGTTGTCACTGCGCCTCCTTCCGATTGTGGTGTTAGATAATTCCCTGTCGCAAAGTCGTATATGCTGCTTGCGGTTTCTTTAAGGTTTAATCTAACTGCTAAAAAAGGATTATCGTCACCAACTATTTCTAAATTAGTTGATAAGACCTCAAAAGTTTTTGAAGAAAAGCCTAGTCTAGTGTTAGTTAAGTTCACATAATCTGATGGTTGCAACTGAAAAAAATTCATATTGACCAAACAAGAAAGTGCCATCGTCTGCCTATTAGCATTTAGAGCTACCCTTTGAATTCTTTGCGCCATAGTTGTAGAGGTCGTAAAAGGTAATTGAATCTCTAAAGTTTTGACAAAATTAGTTGTGCTTCCTCCTGATGGAGTGTCTTCGTTTAAGAAAGTTGAGTTTTGTAAAATTGGTGCATCATTAGCTATATAGTCTTCTTCTGCATTCACATATGCAGCTTTTACAGTATTATAAACCTCACCGCTTTTTGGTTTGGTGCTTATAACCACTGGCTCTAATAGGTCATCGTCTGTTATTGTCATATCTGCAGTTTGAGCAGCACCTGCAAAAATGTTAAATTTTCCGTTAGTGTATGTAATTTTTCCTGCCATAGCAGATAGTAAACCCTCTAGTATGCCTTCCCCTGACGCTGCCATATTAGAAAAGCCATCTGCTGCATATCTTTTTTCAGTCGTAGATCCATCGGCGACTGTGACAGTTTGATCACAAATATTAGCTGCTGCTGCAAAACCGCCTGCGCTTGTTGAGTCATTTATTTCATTACTCAAGGCTTTTAGTCCATATCTAGTGTCAGTCAAAAAATCTCTTATTATTAAAGCCGGGTTAGATGTAAACGCTGTGCTAGTGTCTCTTGGATCAAAACATTTTTTACCTTTTACTATGCAACTAATAGCAGGCACTCCTCCTCCAAAAGCTTCTGCATCAAAAACTATTTGCACATAAAGATAAGCGATTCCTCTAAACCTATGATTATCAGTTATCCCACCACCAAAACTTGCCACTGATGTTTTAGCAAAATTACTCACTGTTTGGTCATCAGCGCCTAAATTTGGTTGAAATCTTACTAATCTGCCACTCGCAAAAGCATTTTCGTTATCGGTGTTTGTGAAGTCTGCATTAGTGACAGTGTGGACTGTTTCTCCTGCAACAGTTTCTGTCGTAGAAGTTAAGTCTATATCGTTGAATCTTACAGAAACAACCTCTTCTATTTCATGTCCTGCTAAAGCTATTATCATATGCAACATATGGTTATCCGTTCCACCGGTTTGCATGTAAACAATATTTCCGCCCACCCTACATTGCCCATAAACAATTTGTCTTGGCGCTGCAGCTACTCTTGACGCGAATTTAGATCCAAAGTTCTGAGCATTCGCATCCAATCCTTTTGATGTCAGCATCCCTATGCCTGCAGAAACTAAAACAGTGGCAAAGGTCACAGCTGCAGCTGCTGCAGGACCTGATAATCCAAAAGCTGTTAAGGCTATGTCAACTCTACCGGTTGTCACAACTATGAAAGTGACAAAAGCAGCTGTTAGAGCAGCTTTAACTGCATCAGCCATTAATCAATCCTCCAAGCTTTTAAAATGAGGTCATGGCTTTTTGTGATCAAACCATCTTTGCTTGGTGCTAAAATTTTGAAGCCGTCTGATATGCCGACTAGCTGTGTTTCCTCTTTGAAAACAACAAGATCACCAGTGGTCACAAAAGCCTTTTTGATGGTCTTCAATTTTTTGCCCTTACAAGCCTTAGAGACGCTCTCTAAGAGGTTTTTTCCATAGTCTTTAATAGTTTGCAAGGCTTCCTTTTCATTGCGCCACACAAGAGATTTGGGGATCAAACTCTCACCGGTCATTTTTTTTATACAGGCATCAGCAAATAAACAACAGTCCCACTCACCCCAAACAAACTCCTTATTCTTGTTTTTTTCAATAAAATCGTTGAAATGCTTTTGCCAGTCTGCTTTTTTTTTCATTTTCTCTGCGGTGGATATCTATCGTTGATGTCGTTCATATCGCTTTTGCCTCCACCATCTCCTGCAGATGTGCTAGTTCTTCCCCATATTATTTCTTTATCCATTAAAGAATTCACTCTGTTAAGTCCGACATCGCCTGAAAACAAAAAGTTCTGACTCTCTTTTGTATATCTTAAATTTGAAGGTCTTCTTAGATCTAAAAGTCTATTTTCAGCATCTATTCTAACTCTAGCGCCCTCTGGAGTGTCCACAACCTCTAAGGATATCATTCTGCCTTTAAAAAGAATTAAAGTTCCAACAACATCTGAAGATCCTGCCGACAAGAAACCTAAAAAGACTGTGATAGCTCTATTTTGATAATCTTCATTAAGTGCATAAGACAAAACTGTTGCATCCATCCCTGATAGCACAACCTGCAGTCCACTACTTGCTATATCCTGATTGTCTTCTATGTCACCGATAGAAAGAAAAGTTCCTGCGCCTAAATATGTTTCTGAGCTGATAGTAATATCATCTTTGCCACTCCAAACTCTAATATTACTAGTATCAAACTCAGCTTTAACTGCTATGAAAAGTTCTTGGTGATCGGCAGCTAATTTTGAGACTATTGCTGTATCTATTCCTGTTCTCGTGGACACTATATTACCTCAGAGCAGGAGAATCCTATTGAATATTTACTTACATTATTTGAAGACCAACTAGCTAAAGGATCATCTAGTCTAAAAAGTCCTTTTGGAGAGTTGAATTTTACTAAATTACTGTTTGCTAGTGCAGACCTTAATTTGGGTTGTGTTTTAACACCTATTGTGTCTTTACCTGAACCTACAGTCACTGTGGCATCTTCAACCACTAAAAGTAATTGATCAGGTGTGTCGGTTGTGGTGGAACCTGAAAGCACTCCTAAATAATCCCCTTTTTTAATAGTCCCTGTAGCGCTGTTAGATGAAGATTGTAAAGAAAGTCCCTCAGCGCCTTTAACATTCTGCTGGACTTTACAACTTGCAGTGCTTGATTCAGAAGTTAATGTTGATGTTGTGACAACAACAGTCGCACTCGTGACCGAGCTAATTTTATGCGTGCCATTATTAGCATCATTAGTTGCACCAGTCACATGAATAAAATCTCCTGCTACAGCACTAGAAAATGTGCTTGCACCTGCTGTTATAGTGCTGCCTGAGAAAGATAAAGTCACACTTGTGTTAGCAACTCTTGCATTGGCTTCTAGATCATCGGCATCATAACTGCCTGTATTTGTTAGCGCGTCAGGATCAGCAAAAAGAAAATGGTTTGTTGGACCTTTTAGTTCTGTCAAAAAAGCCTGCCAGTTTACGGCTGTTGCACGATTCATCAGTGGCAGAGAAACAGTGGCTTGCCATCCGACTAGATCAAATTCTTGTGTTTTCACGACTCCGCTAAATGGACTAGCAGTCACACCCACTGCACGCACTAAACTAAACTCTGATCGTAAAAAATTAGGTGTCGTTGGCATAGTTATTATTTTAGCCATTATCCCCTCCCCATAGCTTTTGCAAAACTTCCGCCTCTCAAATTAGCCTCTAACACAGATGCTTTTGTGACATCTGCAATTTGTGGAAGAAGCTTTGTGACTTCGGCTTTAACTGTTGGAACGATGCCTGTAGAAAAATTAACTGATTGATTAATAATAGTCGTTCCACTTCCCATAGCGTTTTTAGTGTTCATATGATTCATAAGCCTGCCGCCTGTGTTAGGTATAAAAAGTTCAGTTCCTCTCTCCCCAACTAAAACAGGGGTGTTAGCTTGAAGGTTTCCACCACCTGCGAAACTCATTCCCATACCAAAACCACCACTAGGTGGTTTAGGAGCAGGACTTGATCCACCTAAAGCGCTGATCGTTGGAAGAGCAGAAGATCCAGTTAGTCCAAAAACAGAGTTAAGTATTTGATTAACAACCGCAAGTTGTAAAAAAGTTGCTATTATTTGCGACACTAAATTTCTTGAGAAATTTTTAAATGATTCTAAGGCAGACTGCCCACTTAAAAGTGCATTAACAAAATCTGTGGTAAATGTCTGTGAAAGATTGATAGTGGCTTGTCTCATTTCGTCTGTGAAAGGTGTCGTGCTTTCAAGTTCTGATTTCAGATCATTTAAAAAAGTAGTCACTCTTTCTATTTCTTCGTCTGTTGCAAGTAATTTTCCCTCTGCATCAACTTTTCCTTTTAGATCAGCGACAGCGTCAAGTTGCTCTTGAAGTTGCTGTGCTTCAGGAACACTATCTTCTAAAAGCTTTTTAAACTCTGTCAAAAACTCAACATTTTTGCCTGTTGCTCTGACTAAACCTTGTTCTGTTATTTTTTCCTGTGCTTCTAATTCTGCTGTAATTCTTTCTTGAAGTCCTAACTCTAGAACCCTCATGCGCCCTAACTCTTGAATTTTTTGCGTGTGAGCAGCGCCTCTCTTTCTTGTGTTTTCTAATTCTTTTATTTGATTTTGTAAGGCAACAAGCTGATCTTCGGCAGATTGAGTGGTGTCTATTTCAAGATCCTGCAAACCAAAAGTTCCGGATGCCATTCTAACGAAACGAGCAGCATTATTTGCCATCTGACCTAGACGATCAGCTAAACCTTTTAGAAGTTCTCCTAAACCACTCTTGAATATGGAGTCGGCTAAATCTCTGAATGCAATCATCATGTTTGATGCTTTTGTGGATAGATTATCCATCTTCTCTTCCATAGCACCACCGAATCTCTGTTGCATACCATTTATTAATGCATCAACCATCTGCGAAGCACCCTCTGCAGTTTTACCAAATTCAGATAGTTCTTCTCTGCTTTTTCCTAAAGCCTCTGTCAGTATTTTGGTCGCAGGTATGCCTCTGTCATCAAGCATGTTTATTTCTTCTAACCCTAAGCCACCTGCGGCAGACCTTTGAACAAGTCTGACCATCGCTTCAAAAGCTCCTAACTGATCAATAGAAGTTGACGCAGTATCTGCAAAAGTTTGCAGCATTTCCATATTAGGTTCTATGCCTGCGCCTTTTAATTGAATAAAAGCTTTAGTGACATCTTCAACCTGAAAAGGAGTTGTTTGAGCAAAGTTAAGGATACTGTCAAAAGCAGCATCTCCTTGCGTGATGCTTCCGAAAACAGTGTTAAGGGAGTCTTTTAGATCTTCAAATCCTGCACCGACTCTAGCAACCGCACCAACACCAACACCTATCCCTGCCAGTGCTGCTGCAAAAGCTATTGCCGGTCCTTTCGCTTTAGATAGAGTTGAAGCTAGTCCACCACCAGCAGCACCAAAAGCTGCAGATCCTGCTTTCCCAGTGACTTTAAGTTTGCCCTCTATCTGATCCAATGAAGCCTGCAGAGACTTCGTATCGGCTCGTATACGGACTATTAAATCATCAACAGTAGTAGCCATCAGTCAGGATATAACTCCATAAGGTTTTCTAATTCGTGAGTGTTCATCGGTTCGGTGTTTTGACTAGTGTGAAATTCTTTGAAACCTTTAACAGCAGCATACATCTCAATAGGCGACATATTCCAAAACTCGCTTGGTGGTATCATCATCATGCCTAAGCAAATTTCCATCCACCTATCCCAGTCTATTTCGTTGCTACTGCTTGTTCCTTTCCCTGTGCTTCTGCCTCTTGGTTCGGATCGTTTAAAGTTGCAGTGATCAAATTAGCCACTGCACCTGCCACTTTTATAATTCCTGCGTCTTCAATTATTTTGAAAACTTCTTTGTGCTGAACATCATTACCTCCTCCACGCAATGCATAGCGAAGTATCGTAGATAGATCAAAAATTTTCACATCTGCCTGCGACATTTTCTGAGCTAACTGTATGATGCTCTGCCCACACTCATTTTCAATTTTTATGAGTGAGTCTATGGTTAATCTACATTTGTAGGTTTCACCACCTAATTCAACTTCAATTTGACCTTTTTTTGGGTTGGTCATCTGACTCTCCTTTATTTTGACTTGCGATTGCAAGTTTTATTTTTAATAAATCATCTCTTTCATCAATTTCAAAAGACGACACCTTAAAATTTTTTCCGTCTATTAAAAGACTGGAAGGCTTTTTGAAAACATTAGGACACTCAATGAGACCATCATTCTGCATACCTGAGACAGTCACATCACCGGACTTTATTTGAACTTCTTTCCAAGCCATTAAACTGTTGCGAAAGTGATAGCACCAGAGCTTTCAAGAGTCACACTATAAGTGACTTCACCATTAAACTCACCCTCATAGCCTAAAGTGGCAACCATAAACGCGCCTGTGTATGTGCCAAAATCAGGTATTAAGAGTTGGAAATTAGTGAACGACGATGCATTCATAAGTCCACGAAGCGTTGTTTCACTAGCTGCATCAGTAAAAACTCCAGAGCCTGTGACGGACATTGAATGAACACCACCATCGGCTAATAAAGTTCTATTTCCTGATGAGTCTTTGTTAGTTATATCAACTGCCTCATCGTTTAATGTTATGCCGGTTGACCTCAGACCACCTATGGTTGTGAATGTTTCAGGCGATCCACCATTGCCGACTTTCAAAAGCATGGCTGAACCTTTTTGAGCTGCCATATCTTATCTCCTTAAATATGCTGAGAGTAGTTAATCCTCAGCTGTTTTAAAAAAGCTATCTAGCATGTGTTAAGAAGTGCCAAGCATTTTTGCATTGAACCTCATAACACCATGACGAGTGATTCCGTCTGGATCTCTCATTATGTCAGAAAACTCAAATCTCAAGTTAATAAGATTATGACCACTAACACTTAAACTATAATCATGAAGTAAGGTGTGTAATCTGTCAATGATATCTTTTGTTTGCTTAGATCCTTTATATTGTGACCAAACATGAATATTGATCGTGACATCACTGCCGTCCACATCTTTAGTGCTGAAGTCAACAGTCGTTTCTTCTCCAAGAGCAACAAAAGGATAGCTCTGCCCTTGAAGTGCCTCATCCACTACAGCAGCACCTAGCGTAGAGGTAAGCGTGTTATCACTGCTTAATCTTGAATAAATAGCAGACTGCAGAGCAAATTGACCTAAAGCCATTATTTCAACACCCCATTTTTTTTGAATATATCTTTTATTTTTCTCTGGTTTTTTTTGAGGGCAGGCTGCATGAATGGTCTAGCCATCATATTAGTAGTTCCAAACTCTAGATGTTTTGCGTAAGGAGTTGAGGCTATGATCTTTCCAACCACAGCATTAGGCTCAACATCCATGTCAATAGTTATGTTAGAAATCAAAAATCCTGTGTCCGTAGCAGGGGGTGAGCCCGGTTTAGAAGCAGTGTGAGTTCTTCTAGGATTATATTTTTCATATGTGATCCCTGATCCGCCTGATCTAATAGATTCAACTGCGGTGTTTCTAACGAGGTTTGCTGATCTAAACACGCTTTCTTTTAGTTTATTCTTTTTAGCATCATCTAATTTATCATTTAATTTCTGATTAAATTCTTTAAGATTGCCTATTTTGAAAAAACTCATGCTATGGCTTCACCCTCAGTGCACACTAAAACCATAAACCGATCTCTTTCATCAATGTTTCTGATGCCTTTTATATTGAAATTTCTCTCTTTATATACGAGTCTATAATTAGTATCTATATCACTTCTATGCCTTATGGTTATCTCATGTGTGACTGTATCCTGCACCTTTCCTTGTCTATACCTTTCTGCTGTGGTTATAGGTTTTATATCGGCAAATATTTTATTTAGAGTTGTATAAGACTCAGTGACACCTCCTCCTGCATCTCTAGTCGCAGTCGGACTTTGCAACTCCATAGAATATCTCATGCGACCAATGGATGGCATTTTAGATAGCCATCAGTGAGTTTGTTGCTAAACCCTCATGAATTACATATGGCGCTAATAGATGTCTAATAGATGATGGAACAGCAGTCGTTCCCTCGTACATATCGCCTCTATGCTCATATAAATATGCAATATACTGAAGTATAGCTAGTTTTATCGGCTCAGGAACAGCATATTCATTGGCATATCCTGCCACATAAACAACTTTAATAGCATTTGCAACTCTCAGAGCAGATGGGAATGTTTCTCCTGTTCTTAAAACCACCCTCGCAGGCTCTCGTACGCTGTCTAGGAAGTATTTTGATGAAGAAAAGGTAGTCTCGGTATCATCGTCTGAAAAAGTGCTTACAGAGGAGACTGATGAAACTGGAGATCTAGGCAGCGCTATATAGTTTTTATAAAAATTCATATAAGGACCTGTGGTAAAACCCTCAGTCAGCGGATGCTCTAATTCATCTATGGTGTCTATAAATAGGTTGAATGTGGTTTGCATCAAAGTCCGTCTAGTGTGCTCTTCAACAAATTTTCTACTAGTTATTATAAATGGTCGCAATAGTCTTTCATCAACGGAATCTTCTATTCTTAAATAATCCTTGACCTCCTGCAACTGAACAGGTTCTCTAGTGGGCGCTGTTGCTATTTGTAATCCTGCCATTAAATCATCCTCTCTAAAATATATGTTCCAATGATAGTTCCATATAAACCATATATAAGAAGTTCCATCCTAATAAATCTAGCAGATCCTGAATCTAACCTCTTCTCAATATTTTCATATCTTAAAGCACATATAGCTTCATGCTGACTTAAACTACTAGTCTTCCTTTTTGGTTTCGCTGTTTTTGCTTTTGTCACCATTATTTGCTTCTCTCAACACTGGCTCTAATTCAGCTAAATCTTTCAGCATGTCATTTCTTTGTTTTATCAATGTTTCAACTAAAACGCTGATTTCACCTAAAGCCACATTGTTTTTTTTGAGCAGGTTTTCTAAAACTGCAATTTTGTTATAAAGATTCTGTCCTGCTTCCGTAAAATCTTTGATATCAAAAGTTTCATCTTTAAAAACTAGCTTTCTTTCATCCTTGACTTCTGTCATGTTTTTCCTCCTGAAAAATTTAGTCTATCATATTAGGATAACTCAGGAAACTCACCTAAAGGTCTAGTGTAATTTCCAGAACCGTCATCAACATAATCGTATAAGGTTGCCAAAGCATCTACATCAGAACAAGCGTCTATCTTGGTACACATTTCGTTTGCCTTTGCCCTAACATTGGCTCTCCATGTTTTGATGTTGCTTGGCATTGCAGTACCACCTTCCATTTCTCTGAGGGAATACCAATCATAAGGTTGTAATAAACCACCTGCATTTGCATTTATACCTCTTTTTAATTTTGTTTTTAGACCTTCATTTTTTACTTGCCCTTCAATCCCAATACCGTCTGTTTCATCTTGTGCAGTGTATAAAGTATCTGTTATAGATTTGGCGGTTGCATCACCATAACTAGCTGTGACCTTATTACTTGCGAATGTAAAGGTTTGATCTGTGTTGGTGTACCATGAGGGGTCTTTGTAATTTGTGTTATCAAAATTTACTACATAAATTCCTATTGCTTCTAATTCTGAAACTGACCAATTGCCAAAGATATTTGAGGGGTACATAACATCATTTATAACTAATGACTTTGGATTTCTAATTAGTTCTTTTATTTTATTTGACTCTACAATTGCATACATAATTTACCTCGCTGTTGTTGGTATCCCACTTGAAGTCGTGAAAGGGTGTTGAGCATAGGCGACATATAAATATGTTCCATAAGCATTGATAGTTCCATCATATCCCCTTATTTTAAATCCATTACTTACAAAATCTACACCTGTGTAATAATAATCCGTGTGTGCGTCCGTAGTATCGGCTTTCATATATTCATTTATGACATTACCCTCTCTAACCAAATTTGATATCGCAGTTCTTTTATTATCAAACACAAGCCAATTATTAGCACTATCAGTTCTTTTAATCATTAACCAAGCGGGTTGAAATCCTGTGTATATAAATGGACCGTCATATGGGGAACTTGTTTCGTGGTCACTATTAGCTGCTGTTGTTGTGTAAGTTCCTGTGTATTGACCTACTTTGCTAAAACCTTGCACATTCTTAAAAGCATAAAAAATGTAAGATGCACCATTACCATTTATCGCCGCATGACCACCCATAGGAATTATTGTTGATGTAAAATTTGAATTTCTCCAAATAGTAGTATTACTCATAATTGCATTATTTGTATCCCAAAACATATGATTACTGCCACCGTTTCCAAATGCTTCTGTATTGGGCGCACCGACCACCCAATATTGAGCCGCACCACCAAGACCGCTTCCGTCCACACCTTTAATAATGACAAGATCGGGAATTGCACCTAAACCATGTCCTATTGTAGCTGAACCACTTGCGTTGCCTGTATAAGTGCCTATTGTAATTCCTGCAGTTGAATTTGTTTGTAGAGAAGTCGTTATGTTTCCGTCTGTGTTATTACTCACAGAACCGCCGCCTACTTTCCATTGCCAAGCGACATAATTGTCACCGCCACCTTCTCCTCTATCAACCGTCCACCTTCCATTTCCGTCATTAGCACCTGCCCTTACTCCAAACCCGTCTGAACTAAGTGTATTTACATATCCATATTCAGGATCATTCGGACCACCTTCAAGATTTGATCCTGAAGTAGTGAGTCCTTTGTTTTCTCCGACACCCCTGCTACTATCCCACCAACGCATACCACTATTGACCGCAGTATCTCTATTTGCTATCCAAACAATATCAGGTTGCAGATCACTATTGCCTGTGTTCGTCAAACTCCTATCTGCTGTTGTTGTGCTTGATGAATTACCTGTATAAGTAAGTGTTTGAAAAAAAGCACTTGGGTCATCAACTGAAGTGTAATCTGCCATTATCTAACCACCATATTGTGCTAAATTTTTCGTGCATAATGCGTAATAACCACTAGGCGGCGCATATTCAAAACTACCATAACCATTTGCATCACTAACTGCACTTGAAGGAGTCCATAAAGAGTAGCCACCAAAATTGTATTGTGCTTCATCATTAATTGTTCCATGAAAAGGTACGACTAATTTATTTGCCGCATCATAAATACTAGAATTAGCGACACCACTTTGCAAAGTTCCATTTCCGTAAATGCTTATTTCATTATCGTCCATGTTTAAGGCTATACCGATAATATCCCCTGTTGAATGAAAGTCAGTAAAAGCATCTGTTGAACCATAGGTCTTTGAGCCATTATTAATATACTCAAATCTAGCCGCACTTATTGCAAAAATAGCAGATGAATTTATATCTTGAGGATCAGATGAAGAAAGTACATTATCATTATCATCAACAGCACTTATTCCAATGTAATGATCATTCTGTTCAGCAAGTTTTACTTCCCAATACCATTTGCCTGATGATACTGCAAAAGTGCCAAAAGCACCGCCAACACCACCACCTGTATCATCTCCAAAAACTGTTCCACCGTCTGAAATTCCATTGGTTGTATATTTAAAATTAATCAAAGGATTAAGGGTACAAAAATTATTTGTGCAAGTGTCAGTTGATTGATCTACTGCTGATATGCCATACAAAGCACCAAAACTATTGCTATTCCCACTCACATCTAAGCCTAAGTTTGAACTATCTTCAAAATCAAGATAGTATCCTTCATCTCCAAAACTTCCTGTATATTCTATTGGTTTCCAAATACCACTATTGCTGTCAAACTCGCCAAAGTCTGATGCTTGTTTAACTTGTCCGTCTAAAAAATAAAGTTCCGTATAATAGCCCGGTGCTGTTTGTGAGCCGTCTGGACCACCGACAAAGTGCGACATATTTGTTTCATACATTTCACTATCAGCATTTTGTGTTGGATAGTTTGCTGTACTGAATGATGTTATTTGAACACCATTTACATATATTTTAACTCTATTTGCTTCGGTTGAGTCTGTTGAATCATAAGCAATAACTATGTGATACCATGCTGACATATCACGAAACACTCTATATGTTTTCATCTCAGTATCACCACTATTAGTTCTAAACTTCAAAAAATTATTTTGAAAAGCAAAAATAGTGCTTACAGCACCTGCATTACCACAAAAAAATATATCTTCTCCGTTATCTTGTAATTCTGTTCTCTTTATCCATAGTGAGAATGTAAATTTATCTGCATTAGTTGGTGTTCCGATATGATTACTTGCTCTTTGTAATCGTTCTGAATTATCTTTTTCAAACTTACAAGAATTTGCTACTTCGTAATCTGAAACTGCCGCACTTGGTATTGCACTTGGGTGTTGCAGTAAACTCATTCGTGTGGATCAGGTAAGATCATGCCTAGTAATAGCCAAAGGGCAATCAATGTTAAAAATAAATCAAGCATTATGTGTAAGCCGCACTATTGGTTAGATAAACATTAGTTCCGTCAGAAAAATAAGATAACAGATATGTTCCCGCAGTTGAAACGGTTGCAAGAAGGTTTGCATCAACCTTACTATTTGAATGTGCTGATACTGTATGACCGCCCGAATTAACTAATAAAATATTGCCACTTTGAGAAACTATGTTTGTAAATGTAAGTGTAAAGTTTCCAGAGGGTGTGCATTTAAAGTTATTACTTGCAGACATATCAAAAGATCCGTCATTATCAGTTGTTAAAGTTCCTACTGCATTTGTGCCAACAGTTACTTTACCATTAAATGTGGCATGACCTGCTTCTGACATATCAAGGGAAAGTGCTGTAATTGCACTTCCGTTGTCGTCTCCTTTAAATAATATGTCCTTGTCTTGAACACTTGCAGTTATAACAAAATCAGATGAAGAGTTTGAGAAATCACCGATTGCAGTTCCACCGTCTTTAAATGTAATATTTCCACCGTCAGCATCAAGAATAATATCTCCGCCTATATCTAATGTTATATCTCCACTATCAGATATAGTAGATCCATTAATAGTTATATCATCAACAGTTAAGGTTGTTAGAGTTCCTAAACTCGTAATATTTGTTTGTGCAGCAGTTGAAAGCGTTCCTGCAAGTTCGCCACTTGATCCGTAAATTACAGCTTTACTATTAACAACTGTATTGGCAGTTGATCCGTCTAATAAATTTAATTCTGTTGCTGTACTTGTTACTCCGTCAAGTATGTTAAGTTCAGCTGTTGTTGATGTAACACCGTCAAGGATATTTAACTCTGTTGCAGTAGAGGTAACACCGTCTAATATATTTAGTTCGGCTGCAGTAGATGTTACAGCAGTGCTTCCAATCGTGATCCCAGAGGTGGTTAATGCCCCTATAACAAGATTACCTGCTGCATAACCTGTTGCACCTGTATTTACTGTTGTACTAGGTGCTGTTTGTGTATCTACAAATAATCTAAATGTGTTATCAGTAGAAGCATCATAAAATAAACCTGCATATTTAGTTGTGCTTGATTCTACATACTTACCATAAAAACCAAAGTCTGTTGTATTACCACTATTGTTTTGTGATAGTGCTTGAAAGTTTGAGTTGCTTAGTAATGAACCTGTCTGTGTTGTATTACCTGTAACAACTAAATTACCACTAACAGTTAGATCATTTGAAATTGTTACATCTGCGGGCAGTCCTATTGTTACTGTTCCTGCATCTTCTGCTACTGTTGTTTCGTTAGATGTTGCTGCAAAGGTTAAAGTTCCGCCTAGTGCTATTGGAGATGTATTTGATCCGTCGCTTACAGTAACAGACGAGTTTGCTAGTTTTGAATTAGCAATAGATCCTGCAAGCTGTGTATTTGTTACACCACCTGCTTTTATAGTTACTGCGCCAGAAGAAACAGAAAAATCATCAGATGAAAAAGAAGCAACACCTTTGTTAGATGTAGTGGCATCTTCGCCAGAAAAAGTAACTGTACCTGAACTTTCGCCTACATCTATTCCCTCGCCTGCTGCAAAAGTAATTGTGCCACCAAGTGCTACTCCTGTTGTATTACTTCCGTCAGAAACAGTTATCGTTGAATTTGCAAGTGCGCTATTTGCAACAGAACCCACAACTAGATCTATTGTTCCGTCACTATCTTGGTATGTAGCTGTTATGCCAGTTTCTGTATTAGAACTAAACATTGCCCCAACGACATCTTGAATTGCTTCACTAGTTGATGCTTGACTATCTACATATGCCTTAATTGCTTTTGCACTTGCTAATGTATCGTCATTACTAGAAACGCTTGATAAATCTGTATCTAAGGCACTTGATTTAAGATTATCAACTTCAATATTAGATAAAGTATTATTATCAGCATCAATACTTTTATTAGTAAGAGTATCAGTTGTAGTTCTTGCAATAAGTGTATCTGTTGTTGCAGGTAATGTAAGTGTTATATTACCTCCGAAAGCTGAATGTGCAGGTGCTTGTAACCTTGCATAATGTGCATTGCTAGACTCACAATAAAAATCTATATATGACTGTGTGCCACCATTTTTGATAGCAATAGCACCTTGAGATATTTGAACACCATTAGTAGATCCACCCCCAACTCCTAACGATGTTGTTATCTGTGCAGCAGCAGGGATTCCAACTGTGACTGTTCCTGAGCTTTCGCCCACCTCAATTTCATTAGAAGTCCCTGAGAAAGTCAGCGTGCCTCCAAGCGATATTGCACTTGTGTTGCTTCCATCTGAAACAGTTATGCTGCTATTGGCTAGTGATGAGTTTGCAACACTATCTAAAACGACATCAATAGTCCCATCAGAATCCTGATAAGTGACAGTGATACCTGTCTCGGTATTACTACTAAACATAGCACCGACTGTGTCTTGGATAACTTCAGATAAATCTATATTGGCTGTGCCATCAAAACTAACGCCATGAATGTTTCGCGCTGTCGCTAAAGCAGTTGCAGTTGATGCGTTTCCAGTGACAGCACCTTCTATATTCGCCACCAGTGTTCCTGTGGTGACTGTCAGGTTTCCTGTGCTTGATCCTGTTGCTGTGGTTGTTCCAACTTGAAACTTGTCTGCTGATTCGTCCCATAAGATAATTGCATTATCACCAGTAGATCCTCTTTCTATAACTATTCCTGAATCGTTAGAATTTGAAGAAGCACCATTATTTAATTCAATTAAATTATCTTCAACGACCATGTTTGTGGTGCTGACTGTAGTAGTTGATCCATTAACAGTTAAATCACCGGTGACTGTTAAATCTCCACCAACTGTGACATCGTCCGGCAATCCAATCGTGACTGTGGCAGTCTCAGATCCTGATCCGGAAACCTCAATCTCATTAGTTGTTCCTGAAATAGTGCTGACATAGTTTCCTGTCGTGTCTGTACCTAAAGCAACTGAGTTAGCTGCTATGGTTGTGGATATTGAAACATTTCCTTTAGCAGTCTGTGTTGCTGTACCTGTCACATCCCCAGTGAGAGCAAAATCTGAATTATCTAAAACTAAATCTATTGTGCCGTCAGCATCCTGATATGTTGCGGTTATGCCTGTCTCTGTGTTGCTTGAGAACATTGCACCTGCAATATCCTGTATAGCTTCGTCTACTA
>VTLG01009774.1_pt1 | contig 19381 bp, 19 predicted proteins | sample 4694571 | NCBI WGS metagenome assembly VTLG01 (sample SAMN12604809, study PRJNA352737) | marine metagenome | biome: ENVO:00000447; feature: ENVO:00000209|ENVO:00000569|ENVO:01000036; material: ENVO:00002151; isolation source: viral sequences binned using virsorter ...
TTTTTTGTTTATCAAAATCAAGATCATCTATATTGTTTTTATTTTCGCTTACTCTATCTTTTAAGATAGTATTCATTTTGCTGAATATCTGTATGTCCAATAGATCTTCAATAATAGTTCTTCTATCTTTATCTTTTAATTGCATAAAAGGTACAAATGTAGAACTACCCAATATAACAACTTGTGTAAATGATTTGTAATTAAACTGCAATATTGTTTTTTCTAGAAATTCCTGATAGTCTCTTGAATGTGAATCTTGATTAAGTAATTTTTGATTACATTTAATTTCAAATAAATTTGGTTTTATTCCTCTATTAATTTGGTAAAAATTATTTCCAATTGAAAATTCAATTTCAACTAACGCACCCTTTTCATTAATTGTATTAACAAGTTGTGGTTTGTTTATATTTCTAAATGGTTTACCAAACAACGCAAAACATAGTGCATCAAGTATAGTTGACTTACCTGCTCCATTCTCTCCTATTATTAATGTTGTTGGTGATTTATCTAAAAGAACTTCTATTGGATTATTACCTGTGGACAAAAAATTTGTCCACCTAATCTTTTTAAAGTATATCAATTATCCTCATTTAATAATTGTGGTTTTGGTTGAAATTTTTCATTTCTTTTTTTAAGAATGTAATCTAGATGATCTGTAATGATAATATTCACCATTTTATTAAAAGTGATATCTCTCTCATGTGCTTTTCTAGCAATTTTTAAAAATGTATCATCTTCCATTTCAACCGGAACAGATACCCAAGGTTCTTCATCTTTATTAGGATTAGTTTGCGCATCTCTCTCATCCCTCAACATTTGATCTCTATTATAGTCTGCCATTATTACTCCAAGTTAAATTCAGTTTGTAATGATTCATTATACAAGTCTTTCATCAAAAAGTCAAGTTTTTCTTTATCAACCTCTGTTTCCAACGCCTCAATATATTTTGAGACTATTGACATTGTATCTTCTGCTGACTCAATATCTTCCATTCCTTCTTCCATAAAAATATCTGTAAGGTTATCAACTACCATCACATTTATTGGATCATTCTCTTCAATTTTTTGAACTAATTTTTCAAGTAAATATGAATCACTCTTTTTTTCAACCACAACTTTAACATAACAATTTTTGTATTCTGAATAGTCTTGATTTACAATATCTGTAAAATCTTTATTTTCATCATTATAATAAACTTTTTTATAAATTACAGTATCATTAGGTATAAATTCCAAATCTCTAGTTTCAGTATCAAAAACATGAAATCCTTTTTTATCTGCATAATCTTGCCATGTCAATTCATAGGGAGTACCAAGATAATAAACATTTCCATTATCAGATTTGTGATGAAAATGTCCACTCAATACAGTATCAAATTTTTTAAAAATATCTGTATCCATACCACTATTACAATAAGCACCTCTATGCATTTCAAAACCATTAATTTCAAAATGACCAAACATAATAGATGATTTACTTTGGTTCATTGAATCTAAACACAACTGATAATTTTCAGAATTGATCCATGGCATGAATAATATTTTTAAACCATCAAATTCTAATTCACATGGTTCATTATAAACATTAAAGTTATACTCTCTCAATAAGAGATCTGTACTAGCCACATCATTTGTGTTTTTATAATATATGTCGTGATTACCCAAAATAAAATGACAGTTAAAATTTTTGCATACATCAAAAAAATCCTTTTTCCAAGTTGTTAAAGTGTGAAAATTTACAAATTTTCTTCTATCAAATAAATCTCCTAAATGAATAATTGTATCAATTTCTCTATTTCTTATTATAGGAAAAAATTGATTCCTATAAAAATTTAAAAAATATTCATTAAATATTGTTGAATCATTTCTAGCTCCTGCATGTGTATCAGTTAGAAGTGCTATCTTCATTTTTTTCCTCTTCTTTAAATAAAGTTGCTTTTGATTTCTTTGATTTCTTTCTTTTGTATTCTTCAAAATTTTCAATAAAGTCATAAATTTCAGAAAACTTTTCCATAGTGACTTGATCTGTAGCAGTTGTCACATTATCAGATGCTATGTAATCAACATTATCTTCTAAAAATCTATTTTTATCAATTGTTTTATATTTAATATATAATTGTTTTTTCTCTTTTTGTATTCTTCTTAAAAAAGCATAATATATGATTTGTGTAAAATAAGCAAAAGGATTACTAGATTTTTCTGGATCAAAGTTATTCACATACTGTAAACAATTTTCAATACCATCAGATATCATATCTTCCCTAAAAGCATAATTAATAAAGTTGGGTCTATGAGATAATTTTTCTGCGATCAACATAAAACACTCTCCAATATAATCTGGTAAAATAGGAGAATCTCTACCATCAGCTTTTGCTTCAAAATATGTTAATCTATAAGCCTTCAGTTCTTCTAAAAATCTTTGATTGTTTACATAATGTTTTGATGCCATAATACTCCTTACTTTATTAATTAAATCATAGATATAGTATAACATGACATATTAAAATAGTCAAGATTCTTATTTTAACTTGACAATTGAAAATACTACGCTATAATATCAGTGTTATCCTTTGAAGTTAATATTACGTATCTTATAAGGAAAGTTTTCTTCATTATATAATTTAATTCTTTCCTTAAAATGATTTAAAGTAAAATTTGTTTTACTCTTCCAAGTTAAATCATCACTAATATCATATAGTGTTGCAATTTCTTTAGACGCGCTTTTGCGCAACCCCCTACCTATACTTTGTAGATTTCTTATCCTTGATTTAGAAGGAGAAGCGAACACAATGTTATGAAGTTTCCTAATATTGACGCCAGTACTATATACGCCATAACTTGCCACGATAATGGCATTTTCTGATTGCTCTGTAATTTTTCTGAACTGCTCTCTTTGTTCTGTTGCTGTTCCTCCAAAAATAAAAAAAACTTTTCTGTCACCATTACAACTCTCCTCGATCAATTCATATAGATCTTTTCCATGTTTAACTAGAGAAAATAAAATTAAACTATTTCCTTTTAGCGTCAATGCTAAATTTTTGATAAAAGTATTTCTATTTATATTTGATGTCAAAAAGTCTAACTCTTCTTTGTATTTAAATTTTTTTACAGACTCACATATATCATCTGTATATTGAAGAACCAAAGACTCTATTTTAAAAGGTGATAATATTTTTTTATCTATAAGATCTTTAGTTGTTGTTGACTTATATACTTTTCCAAATAAACCTTCTAATACTAATTTGTGTGTTTGTGTTCCATCTAATGTTCCTGTACACCCTATTCTGTAGTCAGCATTAATACATTTTGTCATTATGCTGGTGAGAGATTTTGATTTAAATCCATGTGCTTCATCACCAAATACCGTATCAAATTGTGAAAAATAATTTTCTTTCATTTTATATATACTTTGCCAAGTAGATATTATGATAGGTTTTTCTGATACTTTATCTTGACCTGCATATACAACGTGACAATTATCTTTATTTGACCAACCATTGTTTTTAGAATAGTCTCCAAAATCAGTATACATTTGAGATGTCAATGATGTTGTAGGAACAATTAATAATATTTTTTGTTTGTTTAATACATCTTGTAGATATCTAATAAGAAGATATAATATGAATGATTTGCCTGAAGCAGTTGGAGAAACTAATAACATTCTTTTAAAAGTTATACCAGTTCTCATTGCATCAAACTGATAATCATGAGGATCAAAAGGAAGATTTAAACTTACTACATAATCAAATAAATCTTCATCAGTTACTTTAATAAATTCATTTACTTGATTTACATATGGATAATTTCTTTTTTTAGAAAATTGTTCTACATATGGAAGTAAACCATAATATAATTTTTGATCATATGGACTGAATAATCTTATTTTACCATCCCACAATTTATTCCTAAACGCTGGCATGAATTGAAACCCTGGAACACTAAAAGTAAAATAATCTGCCAGTTCTTGTAAAACTGAAGGATTAGATTTTACCCTAATATATGCTTCATTTATTTTTGATATGAATAAAGTATCAATGTTCTGGATTTGTGAATTTATGCCACTCGATTGCATTCTTTATATTCCATGTTCTTTGTGATATTTCTTTAATAATAGATTCCAGATATTTAATTATCTGTTCATGATATTCCATTTTTAATTTTGTGTTTTGATATTCTTGATCACCATCAATAAATGCATTGATATCATCTTTTGTAAACTTTTGACCTTTTTTAACTGGAAACACTTGATTTTTATTTTCATCAATACTTATTCCCGTATAATAAGCCCATAATTTTTTTCTTATAATATTCTGTTGACTTTCAAGATATTTAAAAGTTAAAATTTCTTGATTAAGTATTTTAAAATATTTTTGGTGTAATTGTGGTATTTTTAATGACTCACCTTTTAAATCAACAGAATCAATCTTGCTGTCAGATTCCCACAGCAATTCAATTTCTTCAATTTTCATATTTTATTTTTTTATATCATTAATTTCAAAAGACCTGTAAGAAAAGGTTGCGTCTGCCATAAGATATTGAACATCTTCAGTTCCCGCATCAAATTGTAAACTTGCTAATTGTGTGGGAAAGGCATCTTTAAATTTAAATTCAATTTTAGGAGTTTGTGCTCCTGTTAAAATTATAAGTTTTGCATCAGAAATAACACCAGACATGGGCCCTGGATTTTTTGGATCTGATTTTTTGACATTTTCATATTGTTCAAAATTATCAGGAAATCCTATACCTTCCATCCAACTAAATATCTCTTTATAATTTTCCATATATTCATCTACAATAAATCTAATTATCAATTCTTGAAATTCAACTCTATCACCTGGAAATGGTATTGATACAAAAGGAGTTTGAACTGGTACACCGGTTACTGTTATTCCTGGCAAAGTTACACCTTGACAAAAATAGTTAGTATTGGGTAGTTTATTAACAATAAATTTAAACCCAACAGGTGAAAGGTAACTTAAATTTTCTGGTTGCTTAAACATAATGTATGTAGGGAGACTTTTGATCTCCCTAATTTATATTATTTTTTTTGGTAAATTCCCCAAAGAATCCAGACAGCAACTAAGCCAACTAGTCCTTCAGAACCAAGAGATTTAACTAAACTAACTACTGAGCCTACGACATCGATTCCGAGAAATGGAACTGCAGCACCAAAGAGTACTTGTAATACTACGCCAAGTGCAATAATAGCAAGTCCCAATTCAGTAATTGATCTAATCCAACCTAATACTTTGTCTATCATATAGTCTCCTTTATTTTAGATTGTTAGTAATATTTAGGTGGGTTTAAAAAGGGCATAAAAAAAGGGAAGCCCCAAGAAAAATAGGCTCCCCCTTTTTAAAAATAGATTACATCAAGTTCTTAACTTTGACCAATCTGTAATAAACATTATTTTTAGTTGATCCGGTTCTATCAATTGCTCCAGCGTTACCTTCTGGTGCGGCAAAAGGATTAGCAACCATACCATAACGAGTTTTGAACCCGATTCTTGGTTGGAAGTTATCTTCACCAATTGCTCTTACCATTTGCAATGGAACATATGGACAGTAAAAGATACCCGCATCATATGGACTTGATCCTTTGTAACCTACAATCATATAGTTTGTTACTTGGTTAGCAGCAAATGGATCAATGTATACTTTGTAGCGTCCGTTAAGAACACCAGCAAAAGTATTACCAGTATCATCAACATTAATACCAGTTTGAAGTGCAGGAGTATAATCAAGAACACCAGCCATTTGAAGTGCAGATGCAACATCAGATGCACAAATGATCATATTACCTTTACCTCTACGTGTATCTTTTGCGATTTGATTAGCTTCACGCTCAATCTGGAACATTAGTCCTTTGAATTTTTCTACTGACCATCGACCATTAGAATCAAGATCAAGGTCAAATTCACCAGGATTAGCTACACCATAAGCGGCACCAACAGTAGCAGTTGCACCAATTGATCTTACAACTTCTCTGTTAATTTCAGCCAAAATTTCAGCGGAAAGAATATTAGCCAATTCTGTTTCAGCATCCAATCCATGAATAGCTTTTAAGTCTTGAGCCAATTCCATTGAATATGCGCCTTTGAGTGCTCTACTTACTGCTGTTACAGTAACTTTCTCAATAGAGAAAGACATATGAGGAATAGCATCTCCATTTACTTCTGGATCATTAGCACCTCTAAGTTCTGCATTTTCTGTTGACATACCAGTAATAGTATCATAAGAACCATCAGCTGGATTATCACCAGATTGTGAAGCACTTGAATTAGTATTAGCGGAAGCGTAATGTGTATTAGCTTCATTAAAAAGAGCTTCAGGTCCATCTTGATTACCATATCTAGCTCTCATCGCAAAGATAAGTCCAGTTGGTCCTGTCATTGGTTGAACACCACAAATATCATAAGCAACCAAGTTTGGCATCGCACGTCTTACGAGTGAGATCAAAACTGGATCGTAAATGTCAATAGGTCCTGTACTTGCAACAGAACTAGACCCAGCCATAACTGAGGATGGTCCTGATTCTGCCAACAATCCCATTCCACCTTGTTGCTCTCTCATTGAACGCTCTTGGTTCTCCAAGATCACCGCAGTTACCTGCTTTTTGTATGGGTCTTTAATTGCTTCCAAATCTGGATGATCAACTACAGGAGCCCATTTTCTTTGAATGTCTTCAGCGATATACATCGTTTATTCTCCTAAAAAATTATTTATTATTTGTTGTTCTAGACAACATATCAAGATATGCTTTCATCTGTGCATCTCTTGAGTCTTCTTGAATATTCTCAATTTCTTCATTAAGTTCTTCAGTTGTAGATGTTGTTTCTTCAACTACATCTTCACTAACAGTCACAGCCTTTGTTGGAAAATAAGATTCTTTCAACATTTGCAATTTTGCTTTATATTGTTCTTCTGAATCAAATTCTACACCTTCAGAAAGACTATTAATTTTTTCTTTTTGTGTATCAGCAAGATCTTCACAAACATCATTTAAAATTTCATCTTTTTTAGCATCTGCTAAATTATGCTTTAATTTAATGTTTTTATCAATCTCTTCATTTAATTTATTTTCAAGATCTTCCACCTTATCAAAAAGATCATCTACAATGTCAACCTTTTCTTCAGGAATGTCAATGTAATGTTCTTTGAAAAGATTTCTTAATCCATTCATAAAATCGTCAGTGAGTTCAGTTTTAATACCTTTCTCAACTGCTAATTTATTATCTTCCATCCATTCTGATACAACATAATTTAAATAATTATCTACTTTTTCTACCATTTCACTTTGAAATGTTTTTGTAGATTCTTCTATTTCCTGTAAATATTCTTCTTCTATTTGAGAAACTCTTTTATTTACTTCCTCAACTACTTTAGATTTTACAGCTGATTCAAAAATTTCTTTTGCTTTTTCTTTGAATTCTTCTGAAAGTTCTTCACCAGCAATGGCTTGAATATCTGATTCTGTATCCAATTCAATTTCATCAGCAGTCAAATCTTTTCTTGAATAAAGAATTTTTTCTTGTGCTTCTGCAATTGCTGGATCAGAATCTTCTTCCATTTTATCAACATCAAGTTCTACAACATCTTGAATCATTCCAAATTTTTCAGAAAGTTCTTCTTTACTCATGTTTTTCAACATTTCATAAACATGAGCGACCATTCCATTTTTAGATGTTGGTACTTGTGATTCTGATACTGCTGGTTTTACAGAGTTTCCTTGTGAGTGTGCAGATTTTTCTGGATTTCTTTTATCCGCTTTTCTGCTTGATGTTTGACTTGTTCCAGGTTCTGGCTTATTTGCTTTACCTGTATCTGGGTTATCCCCACCCAAATCTTGAACCCCTGCAGGAGCTTCATCTAGCTCTTCCACGGGAGCTTCATCAATTTGATTTTCAGAAGTTTGTTCTTCTACTACTTCTGTTTCCGTATTTTGATCTTCTAACATTGTTTTTGCTCCTAACTGAGTTTCAAAAGTTTAACACAATTTAAACCTTTATATTATTAACTACTATTATTTATAATATTTATAACTTAGAAATAAAATCAGCAAAAGCATTCAATTTAGTTTCATTTAAATTGTTTGCTGAAGCATTTCTAATACTCTTATTATATTTATCTATTTCTGTTTCTTTAATGATACCATTATCCCAAACCCATTCTTTACCTTCCATAATACCTTCAACAAAAGCATTTGGAGCAGAAGGATCAGCAACAATGTCTCCCGCAGTTGAGAGATAATAATCATTACCAACAACACTACCATTTCTACTAGGTGTTAAAGAACCCATACCTCTAGATGAAACTCCTAAAGTTGCACCTGCTCTGATGAGCTCTCTTACAATATTACCATTTGGTGTATTTAAAATTTTAGCTTCACCAATAAAATCATTACCTTCTTTATTTAAAGTGGTAATCATATGTGATACTCTATCAAGATTTACAGTTGGTCCGTCTGGATGTCCAAGCTCACCAAATGCTCTATTTTTAGAAACATATTCTTTATTATATCTTTTTACTTCATTTTCTAAAACTTTAAGAGGATAAGTTCGTTTATTTCTATTTTGCTGTTCAGCTTGCATAAAAATTCCACGAATTTTAAATTGCTCTTTACCTTCTTTTGTTGTTTCAGAAATATATTCTAATTCTTCAGAAATTTCTGTTATGAGTTTCATTTTTTCTCCCTCATTTTTTTGATTCTTTCTTTCCTTTTAGCAATTAAATCCCTATACATTTTTCCCCCAGGTCGAGTGAAAGCTTTCATTTTAGCTTGTTGTGCAGGATTCTTTTTTAACCTATCAACTAATTTTTCAATCTGTTGTTTTTGTCCAGGACTTTGTTTTTGTAATTTAGATGCAGATAAATCTTTTCTTACCCTAAGTTTTAGAGATTGTAAAAATTTTCTCCTAGATTGTTGTCTTAATGCTTCGTTTCCACCAGTAGGAACAGATCTCATTTTATTTCTTCTAAGAGCTGCTACTCTTTTTGGTTTAGATCTAGCAAAATGTACTTTTCTTTTAAATCTTTGATTAGGTGTTAATGCTTCATCAAAGACTATAGCTTGATCTATTAATTCAGATTTAAAAAATTTAAATGATTTCATTTATGCACTTGCTGATGTTGGTTCTTGTAAAGTTTCAGATGGTTGTCCTGTATAAGGATCAACAATTTGTATTTGATCTCCATTTTGAGACATTCCTGCAAGATTTTCATTATCTTCTTGATCAACAGTTGAATCATCTGAAACAACTTCTTCAGGTTCTTCTGGAATATCATCTTTAAATAATCCTTGAGCTACTTCAGCTTTTCTTACTTCAAGTTCATCCATAGATCTTTGTCCCAAAACTCCAAGTATTCCTTCTTTAGCTCTATTATTGTCACCTACCATAATAGCAGATACAATATCCGCACTTGTAAAAACATCATCCATAAATTTCTCCTTTAATATTAATATCTACCACCCATAGAATCTTCTTCGGGGTTATTATATTTAGGATCATTTTGCTCTTGAGTCATTTCATTATCAAGTTGATCCATATCTTCTTCCGTTTGTCTTAAAATACTATTCCTAACAAACTTATGTGAATAATATTTACCCGCATATTCATCCATATCTCTAAGCAAACTTGCTCTATTTTGTAACAATTCTGCTTCCTTTAATTCAGCAAAATGTGAATCTGTTTCAAATTGATAATGAATTTTTTCTTTCATCATTACCCAATCTTCTTCAGCAATAATATTTTTCATTCTTAATTGTTTTTCTAAAAGAGTATCAAAGATTGTAGTGAATTTTTTTCTAAGTCTTTCAATAAATCTTGTAAATTTTAATTCATCTCTAGTAATTTCTGTTGCTCTACCTAAAGTAAAACTTGCTTCTGTTTCCAATCTTGATATTGGTACATTTAATGCTTTGTATAACTTTTTTTGAAAATATGTAATGTCTTCAATCTCTCCGAGATTTTGTCCACCAGGAAGTGTGGTAATTTCTGTTCCTCTTCCACCCTCTCTTCTTGGTAGCCAATAATCTTCTAACATAGTCATAACTTTTCTATCATCTCTAACTTCACCAGTTTCTGCATTATAAATTAATTTATTTTTATATCTTTGCATAATATCTCTAAGATATTGTTCTGCTTTCATTTTTGGAAGGTTTCCAACATCAATATAAAATATTCTTCTTTCTGGTGCTCTAGAAATTCTGTATATAACTAGAGAATCTTCAATCATTCTTAGTTGATTGAGTGGTTTGATTGCTTTATGTAAATGAGATATTACCATTTTTCTTCCGGCATTAGTTACACCAGATCCAGCATAAGCAATCATATCAGGAGCAATTCTTAATGATTTTTTATTATATTCTGCAGTACCACCAGTTGTCATTGAAGTTTTAGATCCTGCAACAATAGGTTTATCATTATACAAATAATATTCAAAATATTCACCTGACATATCTTTTTTTAATTTTGATCCTTCTGGAATTTTTTCATCAGGTTTTTTCTTTTCCCTAACTTTTCTAATTTTTAATGGGTCTATATATCTTAATTCTTGAATTCCGGAGGTTGGATCATTTGGATCAATAACACATTGATAATATATTCTACCATCAACATACCATTTTCTATAAATATCATATCCATTATTATCAAAATCTAAAAGTCTCATTATTTCAGAAAATTCAAATTGAATTTTTTCTTTAATTTTATCTGTAACATTTAAATTATGTAATGATAATGAAACAGGTGGGACATCTCTTCCAGTAATAATTGATTCATTAATTATATCATCTATTGCTTGATCAACTTCCGGTTGAAGAACCATTGTTCTATATCTACTAATAAGATCTGCTTCATTTTTAGCAGTTCCTTCCATATCAACATAAGTACCATAAGCACCACCCGCAGACATTCCATAAGAAGATGATATATCATAAGTACCTTCTAAATCATCAGGTTTAGCAAATGCTAATAATGGTTTTTCTTCATCTTTTTTTCCACCACCTATTTTAAATCCAAATAAATTTAATTCTGCCATAATATATTTTCCTCAGTTTGGTGACATAGTTTTATAATAATTTTGATCAAGGTTTTTATCAACATCAGGATCAATATAATCATAATTAGTTTTAAAATATTGATAATCAAATGTACATGAATATTCTTCAATTTGACCAATAGAATCCCATGACATAGAAATATCAGTTAACGTTACAGGATATATATAATCAAATTTATAAGCCTTTAAAACATTACCATTTTTAGAATATTGTTTTGCTACAGCGGTTCCAAAATAAGTTCTTTCTTCAATTCTATTTTGTCCAGGGCCGACTCCTTGACCAACTACGTTTATATTAGTCATTCCTATCTTATCTACACCTGTCAAATAATCCATCCATTTTTCCAAAGCATTTCTTAATTGAAAATCTTCATCATTAATAAAAGTAACTGTCCATTGTGGATATGTTCTTTCACCTGGTTGTTTAAAATTTCTCCCAAGATAATTAACATTTAATGATGATGTTATTGTGGAAGGAAGAAATGTAGATTTAGCATGCCATGATGATTTTAAAGTGGAATCAAAAGGAAATGTTATATCTACATCAAATAAATTAGGCCGAGCACCACCATACTTTAACGCATTTGATTTAAATTTTTCAATGCTAAAAGACATAATACAAAATTTAACGTGTTATATAATTTGTGGCGTCAGAAGAAACACTCGCAGTACCTGTTATAAAATAATCATATCTCCATGTTACTGTATATTCTTGAAATCCTTCAGTTCCCCAATCTAATGCAATCTCACCTAAAGAAATTGGAAACGCATTAATCAACGTATAAGTTGTACTAGGATCTGAAGTTCCATCTTTATGAAGTTGTTTAATAGACAATTGAATGTAATCATTACTTTGTGATGCTGTTGAAGGAGTTGCTGAAGCTTTATATGTACCATATTGTGTGGTTCTTTCACCATCCTCTTTACCTGACATTTGTTTTATATAGTCAACAATATATGATCTAAAAGATCCTTCATCATTCATCATTGTCATTGTCCATGGATCATATTGTTTAGTTCCCGCTAACTTAATTGGACGCCCCCTATAATTTACAGGAATAACATTTAAATTTGTTCCTGGAAATTGTGCTGATCTAATTAAGTATGAATGATCTTTTTTGAAAGATTTTGTTCCAAGCGATACTTCAAATAAAGTTGGTCTTGCACCACCATCTTTAATAGCTGACCTAATTTTATCTACAGAAAAACTCATTTATTACCACCTTTCTTATTAACTTTCTTGCTGCACCACATTATGCATTGCGTGTTGATATTGCCAAGTGACAGTAAATGTTTCTATTGTATTAACTGCATCATGACTTAATTCTATTGGAGAAATATTGCTTGGCCACACTCCCACTAATTTTACTGAAGTAATTGGGGTTGTAATTTTATTATCACCTTCACCACTTGATGTTCCACTTGAACCAGTAATTGTGAATGTTTTTATTTCTGCTGTTGTAGTTAATGAATTATGACTAACACCCAATACTCTTTTATTATCAGTAGTACTGTTAATGTTTTCCATCCAAATTTCAATAACTCTTCTAATTGGCATTTTTTCATCATTAATGATTGTAGTAGTCCAATCACCAAATGTTGTATCTCCCGCAAAATAAACAACTCTTCCAAAATATGATATTGGAATTTCACCTTGAACATATCCTGGTAGAGTTGTAGCGTTACATAAGTAAGTCATATTAGTTGAATGATCAGATGAATTATTCCATTTAAGACCTTGTGGCAAATCTATACCAGATGGTAAACTTCCCATTTCTACTTGAAATAGATTTGATCTTGCACCAGAAGTTTTTAATGCTGAAGTAAAATTGTCTACACTAAATCCTGACATTTTTATTCTCCTATCGTTGGCCAACTACTTCACTAAATTCTACTCCTGTTCTTACAGCAACAAAATTAAGTTCAATAAAATTAATAGATCTTGCAGGTTTTACATAAATTGAACCAACAAACTGATTATTATCAATAACATTACCTGGATTATTTGAATCATCACAAACTACAAGAAAATCTGTAATTCCACCTCTAGCTTGAATATCTCTCAAGAAAGGTTCTACAATAGATGTGAATTGTGATCTTGTAAATTCATCATTAAATTCAAACAAGTTTTGTTGTGCTGCTCGTGATATTGATTTTTCTAAACTTATAAAAAGTCTTCTTACATTTATTCTATCAAAGGCATTTGGTTTAGCCAACAAAGTTTTATCACCAAATAAAACTGTACCTTGTCCAGGAAATCTTACAACTGAATTAACACCTTTTTTATACATTCTATCTCTATCATCAGCCGATGGATTCCAAACTAAATCAACAACACTTCTAATTTGACCTCTAGAAAATCCAGCTGGTGAATAAAAAGCTCCAAAAGAATCTTCTGTTTCTACTGCCAATCCTGCACAATCTGAATTTAAAGGAATGTATCTTGTTGCTCCACCATCTGCAATCCTTTTCCAACCAGAATCCATGGATGCGTATGAAGAACTTGGTAATGTATTTCTAAAATCAATTACATTTGTTGCTTGATTTATTTCACTTAAAACATCAGATAATTCAGGTGATACAAAAACCATAATATCTTTTCTATATTCAGCTACACCAATCACATGATTAGATACTGCTGATGAAACACCACCAGTAAATAATACAGATATATCAGAATCTACAGGTTCTTTAAATTTATCAAAACCCGCCATTAATTCTGAATCAGTTACAGCTGCGCCGTCAGAACCACCAAGAAAATCATAAGTAGCTCTAAATCCTGAAGATGGAAATTTTGTACCATGACCCGCTTCACTTCCCCAAGGAGTTTCAGAAGAATCGGTTGCTGAAGCTCCGTGATCAGTTGGTGTATTCATGCAATAACAAAAAGGACTATTATTAATTATTGTTTTATAATAATTTGATCCCCCATCTGCATTTGTTGCAACAGAAAGATTGGTATAATATTGCATAGCTTGTCCAGCAACACCTTGGGTTGTTGCAGGAAACCATCTACCATCTTTATTAACAATTGCAATATGAATTTCATCATACATAGCACCAATTCCACCATTAGAATCAGCCCAAGATGATGTTGATGGTGCATCAGCAGGACAACCATCTTTAAATTCCCATTCTCTAGACCAAATAGGTGATACTGTAACTGTAGTTGTATTTCCTTCAGCATCCGTTACATCAACATCCACGGATTCGATTGCAGTTTTAATTGTTTCTTTGACGGTAATTGTATCATCATTAGTAATTGAGGATACTGTAAAACGTTGTTCAGAAGTACTACCTACTGTAACTTTCAATATATCACCTGGAACTAATTGTAATTGAAATTGTGTATTAGTTCCTGTAATTGTTTTTGAACCTACTACACCTGCAATAGACCCTATCATGTTTATTGGATCTTCTTCATATGATGATCTTTTTAATCTTGTGAGAGTTGTTCCTGTTGCACCTGGAGCTCCCGTTACTTGGTCTGATGAACCAAAAAATACAGCACTAGCACCCGTAGCGGATGAAATGCTCAATACAATAGCATATCCAGTAGGACCGTTTGCAGAACCACCCGTAGGATAACTTACCACATCACCAACTCTTAATTCTTCGATTGCATTTCCATTTGTTATTGTTGCTGAACCGGATGCAGTATCAATTGTCCACGTTCCTGACAAAATTTCTTCTGGTTTATCAGGACCACATATTGAAATTCTTAAACTATTTCCCCTCGCACCAGGATATTTGGCAACAAATGGACCATAAGTTGAAGTTGGTGTTCCACCTGAATATTCATCATAACTTAATGTATATGATTTATAATTATTAATTGCGACCGTACTCCCCGCTACTGTAGCTCCATAAGTAGTATTAGCGGTAGAAGCATTCATTGCTCCAGCACCAACAACTCTAGATATTTCTAAAGTTCCACCATATTTTAAAAAATTAGATGCGGATAGATAAGAAACTGCAGTCGCTTCGTTTTTTCTCCAAAAAGTTTCTTGTAATTGTGTGTCGTTTTGGACTGTACCATTTTGAGGATCTCCAACTGGACCCCAAAGAAAAGGACCAGCAAATCCTCCACGAGTTGTTGCGATTGTGGGCACTACTGTTGTTAAATCAATCTCTCTTGATAGTACGCCTGGACTAATAGTGAAAGGCATTCTGATTCTCCTGTTGTTTATTATATTTAGTAGACATTTAGCGTGTTAAATAAAAATCTAACCTACTTATGTTCACGTGTTACCTTAATATATTTATTAAATTTCGGAATTCCAATACAATCCAGATTTAAATTCTTTCCATTCATGATAATCAACGGATTCTGAGTCATCAAATCCATCATTGTAAAATCCTAATGGTAAAGAATGTTCATCACTCATTCTTTCTTGTTGTTCTAACAATTCTTTTCTAATATCTGAATCTGTTATTTCTTTAAAATATCTTTGATTCACTAACCAGCCAAACAAAACTAAACACATAACCAAATCATCATTGTATCCTTCTTCAGCTTGATATGACGTTCCTTTTTCAGCAAAAGTCATTAATTCAGAAATAATGTCATAGTCTTCAATATGTAAATGATCTTTTTCTATTAATTCTTTTAATGTTGAACATCCCATTCTTTTAACATTTTTAGATGTGACAATACCTATTCTAGAATTTTTTCTGAATCCTCCACTAACTTCTTGACCACCATGTGCTGCTGATGTTATTATTGTATTTTCATACTCAATATCATAATATAAAATATCAGCAACCTGATTTCCATTTCCATTAGTTTCAATTAAACAATAAGAGTTGTTATATTTTTTAGAAACTTGTTCAACTATATGAGGAAATAAAATTGGTGATATTTCATTGTTTTTATATTTTGCAACAACTTTATATGGAATTTGTGAAACATCTAAAATTATAAAAGCTGAATAATCTTGACCAACACCTGAAGCGGTATCAACTAATGTACAATAAATTCTTCCATCTTTTGGTTCTTCATAAACATCAAGTTCTTGTTGTTGTCTTATTGGTGGTTTATAAGGCATGTTTCTCAACTTGCTTGGATCAATTAATGTATTTGTAGATCCTAAAAATTCACATTCAAATTCTTGTCTCCATTGTCTTTCACTTGTATTTTCAATTGTTTGTTTTTTCCATTCTTCATCTCTACCAGGAACATCATCCCAATTAATAGCAAATGGTACATATGTATTTCTTTTTTCTTCTGCATCAACCCACATTTTATAAAATTTATTCATTCCATTAGGAGTTGACACAATAAAAACTTTTGTAGATTGTCCAGATGAAATAGTGGGATATACAGAATCAAAAAATTCTTCTGCTAAAGATGGTGGATCAACGTGTGCAAATTCATCAAGAAAAATTACATTGAATGAAGATCCTCTAACAGCAGATGAAGAAGTTGCTGCTGCCATTACTTTACTTCCGTTTTCTAATTCAATATTACCTTTGTTCCAAACTGATATACCTTGTTGTAACCAATTGGGTAAATGTTCAAATGACATTTGCAATCTACTTAAAAGTTCTCTAGCAAGAGCACCTTTATTTGCAAGAATACCAACTTGAACACTTTCATTAAAAATTATATAATGAAGAAGATATGATATGATTGTAGTAGATTTACCAGATTGTCTAGGAAGTTTTGAAATTACAAATCTATTATTATGAAAAATTTGAATCATCCTTTCTTGATATTCATATAATTTGAAAGGAACTAAACCATGATCTACATGAACAATTTGTACATAATTTTCAATAAAATATTTTGGATCAGATGAACACCTGAGCAGTTCTCTTACTTGTTCAGGAGTAAACTCTATTTGTACATTTGAATTTTTTAAATTTGGATTACCAAGATAATTTTCAGAGGGCATTTAATTTTTCACTATAAAATCAACCTTTTCATTTTTATTTGTTGCAGTAACTAATGTGTGAATATCTTTTCTAATCATAGCGATGTCCTCTTGTATAGAGGACACCTTTTCTTTAACTACTGCTATGTCTGTTTTGTGTGTTACCGTTTCCAAAGACATCCAACCAACTAATGCCAATACAGCAGTGAGAAATATTGGTTCTATCTTTGTCCAGTGCTTAGTCATAATTTATGAAACAGGTAATTCTATTTTAATAAGAGGATTACTTGCAGCAGCAAAAGCTTGAGCAGATGCTGTCAAATCATGTCCCAAAGTTGGATGGTTCGTTGCTGGTGGAATCACTATTACAAGTTGATCATCAGTGCCCGATCCCGGTATAAGCGCTTGAAACATTCCAAGTAAAATTTTTGTTGTATCAATCGGATCCCCAGCAGATGATAACCAATGAAATTGTATTAGATCATTCATTGATGGAATGCCTCCTGGATAAGAATTAAAGGCGGTAGATAATCCGGTACCTGTAGTTTCCATAACTAATGCAGGTGCACCTGAAAAATCAACGCTAGTTGTTTGAAATTCAGTATCTGCTAAAAATGAAACTGTGGTAGTTTCAAAAGGCGAAGGTGCATCTTGTGATATACCTGTTGCTGCTGAAAAAGCAACACCCGTCATTGATCCATTTCCTGATATGATTGATATTGTTTCTGCTGGTTTTTTTCTTATAAGAACCATCCCATTAGCGGGGACTTGCATAGTGAATGGTGTATCCCCTACAGAAACAGTGCAAGGATTTGATCCTGAAGTCTCTGTTACACAAACTATAGCAGATTTGCCCATATCCATAGCTGGGGCTGATTGGTCTACTGCTCCGAATCTTAAATTAATTGGTTCCATATTATTTTTTCCTTTTTAACTATTTATAATTATGCATATGGGTAAGCTGTACCATCATGACCAATTGAAACCCAACCATCAAGTGGACCTTTATATACTAACCAAATTGTTGCTCCTACACCTATTGGAGTAATACTAGCAGGATTCGCACCATCAATTGGATGATTATCAGTCGCATCTGGATAAATGGTTACGGGATTGCCTCCAACAGTATGAACAATCATAACTTCATGGCCAAGAACTGGTGTTTGGCTACCAGCTGTTCCAGGAATATCAATATCTACTGGACCTGCATCTGATTCAACAAATAATCTTTCTCCTGCCACCGCAGTATAGGGACTATCACCAGTAGTAATAAATTTCCACCCACCAACAAATGCACTTTGTCCAGCTGGTGGTGCAGTATAACCACTGCCTAATTGTGATGATATATATGCTTTTGTTGATTGTTGACTTGGTACAGCTGTAGCAGAATCTGATGCAAAATCATCTTCATCTAATAATGTTAATGTTGATGAATTTGCATCAACATAAGCTTTTACTGATTGTTGTGTTGGTGCTTGTGTATCAGAATCAGAAGAAAAATCATCTTCATCTAATAATGTTAAAGTTGTATCTGTATCATCTGCTACAATCCAATTAGAACCATTATATTTTAAAATTTTATTTGTTGCTGCACCAGTAACGTCTACATCAGTTAATGCTCCTAATGTTGTAGCACCTAATGTCAATCCACCTACTGTATTATCAACATAAGCTTTAATAGATTCAGAAGATGAAATTGAAGTAGCGGTAGCAGTTCCCATTGTATCATCATCTATTAAATCAGAATCAGGAATATTTGCTAACACTTGAGCATCAACATATGCTTTAATAGATTCTGATGATGCAACACTTTGTGCTGAGACACCAGATGTAAAGGTATCATCATCAATAAGACCAAGAAAAAATTCTGCTGCCGGTTCAAATCTGGTCAATGAAGCATTCCATTTTAATATCTGACCATCCGCAATAGGTGGAGTTGTTAAAGAAACATCCCCCATAGAACCAATAGATTCACCACTTAATATTAATGTAGTATCTGTATCATCCATTGGCAACCATGACGCACCATTATATTTTAATACTTGTCCAGATGTAGCACCTGATGTAGTTACATCTAATAATTGACCAATATTAGTAGTTCCTGGTAAAGAATCAACATATGTTTTAATTGATTGTTGTGTTGCTAAAGCAGTTGATGAATTTGTAGTCATATCATCTTCATCAAGAATAGCATTAACTTTTTCACCTTGAAAAAGACTTATACCATCTGCAGAAATATTCACTTCCGCAGAACCATCAATTTCTACACTAACATTTGCATTAGCACCTGCATCATTAATTTGAACTTTATTATCATCTAATTCAATTTTATTTAAATAAATTGGATTATCTATTCTTTCTTGTGTTGGTGCAGTTGGATCATGAACATAATGCAAATTATTATAAAATGATGAACCATCACCTATTTTAATTCTTTTTGTATCTG
>VTLG01011503.1_pt1 | contig 19381 bp, 27 predicted proteins | sample 4694571 | NCBI WGS metagenome assembly VTLG01 (sample SAMN12604809, study PRJNA352737) | marine metagenome | biome: ENVO:00000447; feature: ENVO:00000209|ENVO:00000569|ENVO:01000036; material: ENVO:00002151; isolation source: viral sequences binned using virsorter ...
GATCACTAACTGCTGCATTTAATGCCCATATGGCTCCAGTTTTTGCTTGCGTGTAACCAGTTGTTAATACTGGGTATACTCCAGAGTTAGATGTTACGGTAGGATATTCTGCTATAATCTTACCACCATAATCTAAAAATAGATTCGTAGATTCTCTAGCTTCATCTGATTTACTATCACCTGTACTAGATAAATCACTGAGATCTGAATCTAGATTTATTCCACCTCCAGCACCATTTAATGTCAAAGCTCTTTTAGGCATCTTTCTCCTCTTTTTTGGGAGAGGCGTTTGTAAGATTAACTATATCACCATGTGTCGTTTCAACGAATATAAGGGGCAAACTGCGAGACCTCTCCCAAAAATCCTCTGGTATATCTATATATCCTAATATTCGATTCACTATTCTATTTTCCTTTTACTTTGTCAATAATAGGTTTAAGTATCATATCAAAAATAACATCATCTTTTTTTGAAGGACTAAGTTTTACTACTTTTTCTATTACATACATAGCTAATAAAACCCATTCCCAATTTGCTGTTATCCATCCCATTAGAATTTCTCCTTAGTTATTAGTTTTTCTTTTTTACTCTCTTTGCCTTACATCCACACTTCATACATATCCAATCAGCTTGTGGGTGTGAATCCTTTTCAAGCGCTTCTATCCTTTTATGATGACTTCTCGCTATTCTTTTATCATCCGCTTTTTCGATTGCTTTCATTACCTGTTTAATTACTACCTTTAAAATCATTCCTTGTATCATATTTTATGTCCTAACCTTAATATTATTAATCCTATTACGAAAACAATCCAAAATCCAATCCAAAATTCCGTAATCGGAAGCATTTAAAATCTCCAATTTATACCTGTACTTATATTATATTCATTTCTACCATAATAAGACAAATAGCTACCCTCAATAAACACCCCAATATGCTCGCTTAGGTTAGTGCCAACCAGCATGCCAACGTCATATTGTATGTCATCTCCATTATAAGATTTATCTGTCAAACCAACAGAGTATGGAAATGCATTAACCCATATATGGGAATAATAATTGTCATTCCCAAGTAAAATATCCATCCCGATAACAACAGAAAGTTCACCTTGCCATTGCCTATCTTTATTGTCTTCATTATACATATCAACAACATGTGGGTAATGATAATCATAAAACTCTTCATCTGAACCTGCCACATAGTTATCGTCACTATCTTCCCAATAATAATTAATACCTTCGTAGTAAAGTATCCAATATCCATCCTCACTATCGGGGTCTGTTTCAATCCACACATAATATGGATCGTCTATAATTCCATTTTCATTTAAATCATTTTCAGGTATCATAAAATCAGTATACCCATATTCATATGCCAATTCCCACCAAACACCATCATAATCCAATATTGCAGGGTGTCCATAAACTGGATGACCTTTAATAGATCCACCAGCTGTTAATTTAAATGAGTTTAAATCTAACTTAAATCTTGCGTCATATTCAGCAAACTGTAAATCACGACTTTCTTTATTAATATACTTAACTTTAGTAACAAAGTAATTATTTGACCATTTAAGCCAATATTCTTGGTCTAGGAAGGAGTAACCCCTATTCTGCACAAAACTCGCTAAAAACAGGTATTCTACGCCATTTACAGCACCATTGATAGCATTATCACTAAGCTCATTCTCATTACCCTTATAAAATTTATTCCTATCTTGGTAGTCAAATAAGGCTATCTTTCTAATACCTATATTATATTTATAATCATCTTTAAAATCAGCATTACCATTTAAATATGGTGTAGATATATTAGCAGTTCCATAAATAGTCGCATTACTAAAAAAGTCAGCGAAGAGTAGATTGCAAGCCGCAACCACATAAATAAAATAGTTTTTAAATCTTCCATTCATAATTATCTCCTAAACACTCGCTATGAATATTTCTACATCTATAGCAGCGCCTCCTGTAAATATTACAAGACTTTCCAAATCAACTAAATCTGTAACTAAATTAGCATCCGTATCTGAAATACCAATTCCGTCATTTGGGACTCCCATCATAAAACTTTTTTTAGCCTCTAGTAATAAACTAGCTGATTCATCAGCAGCTGAATCATCCTCCCCTACATCTGATTGTAAACTCAATGTTACACTTGTAGTATCATCTAAATTGGTTACTCTTATATATCTAACGTCATCAATATCTAAAGGTGCAAGAGTACCATCCGCTACAGAACTATGAAAATGTGCCAATGTAGTTTCTGAATTAGCTGGACAAGTTATAATTCTTTTATATACTTCGTTAATACTAGCTATAGTAAAACTAGTTGTACCTCCCTGATCCTTACCATTTAAACTAATAGACTCTATAAGTTTTACCGTTAAAGTAGCTGGTGTTATTGTTGTTGCCATTAAAATCTTCCTCCCTTTGTTTTTTTCTCAACTTCTTTTAATCTTTCCTCAAATGCTTCAATCTTATCTACAAGATTATCAAGTTTATCCTCTATTCCAGATAAATCAACATCAGGTATATCTATCTTTTTATTCTTTAGTTTATTCAATTCACCCTTAATATAATCTAAATCTGTTGCTAAAGGACTTAATGTAGAAGCCAATGTTTTAATCTCAGCAAACGTTTCTTTAAATTCTTCTAATTGATAAGTGATAAGTTTTAAATCACCATTAGACTCTATATTATCTACCTTACCCTTCAAGTAATTATATTCCAATCTACTTGGACTATCATTAGATTTAAGTTCATCGATAGATGCATTCATTGTAAAATAAGTAGCACAAGCAGATATAACTATAGCACCTAATGTTGCTACAAATTTTAGATCCATTGTAAATTTACTACCTTCTCCTATTTCTGTCGCCATTGGTACCCCTTCTCCCTTTCCACCTTTTTGTACAGCCTTTATAGCCTGATTAAGTTCTGTTCTATTTATGAATCCTAAATCTAAGCAACATTTACCAAATTTATGACCTGTGACCTCATGCTCAAGTTCAGCTTTTTCTCGCTGTTTTTGAGTGATCTTATTCTTCTTTAGCAAATAATCGCCTATATTCATAATTTTATCCTTCTATAAGCTCTCCCCATAATGAAGTTCGCCCTTTTATTATCTGTATTATATGGACTGTAAATAATCCACCTTTAAAAAAGTCTACTATTGCAAATGCATGTGCCCAATTAATATTTCTATGTTCAAGCCAATCATTTGCCTTAGGACTCATATCTTTCAAACAACCTATACTCCATGCTGATTTAGCTCCATCCATATGAGTCATAGAATGTTGCTGTAAATCATGCCAATGTCCATACATTATATTGCATCCCATCTTTCTTAAATGATTTGCTGCATGGTATTGACCTCCAAACTGATGGCCGTGGTAAAAATATAACTTACCTAGTTTTAAATGCTTACCAAAAGGGTAGTACTTATATCCCCTATCAGCCAAATTAACAGCATTGGCAAATTTATATTGTGGGATATATGGGTATTTATCAACTGCATAGTTAAGCCAATTATCATGATTACCCTCCGTTATATACCTTTCTTTACAATTTGCCTTATCAAGGGATTCATCAACCATATCCATCCCTTTGTTTACCGCTTTAACATCCGCTTCAAAGTCATCTATAAGATATTCTAATGGCGGTGCTTTCTTTCTTTTAAACTTCCACGCTGAAAAAGCGCTCCACTCTCCTACATCACCCAAATCTATATAAGCATCTGGTTTTACTATTTCTATTGTTTGTTTTAAACAATTTATAGCTTTCTGATCGTGCAGGGGGAAGTGTTTATCTGGAGTAACTATTACTCTTTTCACGACCCCCGTATCATTTTTAGGCATGTAGCCTCCAAATTAGTTATAAGTAACTATCTATCTGTATGATCTTTTACCAGACTTAGCAACTTTTGTAAGTTTTCTAGCTGATGTTCTACCTCTAGAACTAACAGTTTTTCTACCTTTAATAGAGCCTCTTTTAGATCTACTTAAAGATAATACAGCTGGTTTAGAAGAACTCTTTTTTCCACTGCCCTTTTTCTTTCTTGCCATTTCTAACTCCTTTTTGTTTTTATTTACCTACATATGCTATTACATAATCACCACTTGCAACTTCAACTTTATCAAAAGCTCCATATATTATATCACCATTGACTAATTCTACTGGACTACTAAAATCTGCTGTACCCCCAGAAGCTAAAGTTAAATCATCTCCTGCCGTAACACTTCGTGCTTCTACATCAGCATCAGCTTCTATTACCTTTAAAGCTACAAAGTATTGAATACCTGTGTAACCTGCAGTTACACCGCATTCTACTGTCGCATTAGTAATTACTTTAAAACCACATTGTCCTAAAGCTATACCAGATAACTCTTCTGATGTAAACTCTCTTACTCCTTTATGAGCCATTATCTACTCCTTTTGTTATAATAATTCTATATCTATCAGCGGTAGCGAGATGCGGTTTAGACAATGCTATCCTCACAAATCTCCCAAAAATAGTATCTCCATTAGTAAGTAAAGCGTAATTACTTGGAGAAGCTGTTCCAGGATCATAATTTATTGGATTCCTAGCTAAATGATCATGTACATCACATTTAGCTTGTATAAAAACATCCACTAAAGCACCACCTGTATCTCGACTAATATTCATAATAGAATGAAAAGAATCAATCTCTGGAAAAAATAAAGTACCTGTTGTATTTTGCTTAGATGTATTTCCATTACACTCCTTACCCGCTAAAAGTTCTGTATAATCTTGAGTTCCTGCTCCAGAACTACCATCTGCATGTCCTGTTAATATCCACCCTGAATTTTGGCTTAAAACCATAATAGAACCTGATTGTCCTGCATCCATAACTGCATGTGCTAATGGTGTCATATTCCTTAAACTCATAACAATATATCCTTCCTATTCTCCATAAAATCCTTCTACATAATCCGAAGTATCTATATTGGTACCAATCATACTTCTATTAATTACCTTCTCTGCAGTAGCCTGTGTAATTAAACCCCTCCATGTTTCTTGAGCTCCAGATAAATTAAAATTAGCTATATTTATATGAGGAAGATTAGATGGCCAAGTATGACCGTATTTCATCATAGGCATATAAAGAAGTAAGGCATCTCCACTTCCACCTGTATACCTATCAAGACCTCCCCTCATTAGCCCTAAAGGACTTCTAGGATTTCCTTCATGATAAAGGCTTTTTATTTGACCCGAATTTAATTCTCCTCTCCACACTGCAATTTGACTTATCTTCCCAACATAATATGTGTCAGTTGTATCAGATCCATCCATACCATCTACTAATCCAATTCCAAAACCAGATCTATATACCATAGCAGTTGTATTAGAGTCAGTTTCTACAGATCCATTTAAATATAATACTACACTAGGAGAAGCTCCTGTATTAAAAACAGCCACTACATGATACCATGTATCATTAGATAAAGATGACCCATTTCTTTTTCCAACTTTAGTACTATGATCATCATTTGTTAAACATGCATGCAATCTAGAATTATGAGTATAAATAGATACGACTTTATCTGATGCAGCAGTTTCATTCATACTAAGCAAACATCTTGTATGAGCTACATTATTGCTATTAAATTGAAGAGTAACAGTTGTTACATCCCCATCTTCCAATACACTAAAGTCACCTCCATAATATTGCTCATTAGAACTAGTACTATTTAAATCTACACACCATGCACTTATTTGATTATAATCCTTACTTAACGATGAATAAGGTCTTCTTAAAAGTCCACATCGAACTTCAGGTGATTTATATTCCCCTAATCTTGTTCCTAAACCTAATCCCATAATTATCCTAAGTATAAGAACGCTTTACCAGTATCAAATGCTACAGTCTTCCATCTACCATAGATTGTCATTCCAGCAAGCATTGTTGTTTGATTGATTGCTACACTACCTGTACCTGGTCCTCCTTGCGCATCTGTAGGCCAATTCTCATCCGCTGTAGTTCCATCAGAGCCATCAAATTGCGTATCTTGTACAAATTGTATAGCTACAACTACTTGACCTGCTGGTGGCGTATAGGTACCAGTGCCGCTTAAAAATGCTACCCCAGCTTGTCCTAATCCTATGTTTTCAGATTCTTGTATTGTGTATTTCTGTAATCCGTTTGCCATTTATTTTCCCTTTATTTTTTTAAATGCCAAAAGCCTTGAATCTGCTTAAAGGTTTTCCCTCTAGAAGTTTCATGCCTTTCTACTTGTCTTTTAAATTCTCTCATATAATACTCATGCATATCAATATTACCTGCATCCTCATTTTTCTTAGCCTTTACGAAAAATATTACCGCTCTTGTTAAGTAATTAGGAATATCTAATTCAAATGATTCATCTTCCATAATAGTTGTTATAGATGCACTCATAGCGTCTCTGTGCCCTTTATATGCCTTGCAAATAATAGTCGACTCTGCTAAACTTGCTGCTGCCTCTACTTCAAAATCACCTGGAGTATACTGAGCACTACTTGTATCTGATATTGTATACTTCTTATCTAGACTAATATCATCATCTCCTACGATTCCACTAACTCTAAATAAACCAGAATTATTACTATGTAAAGTGTTAGTCCCATAAATAACGATATAATCACCTTCTTTTACAAAATCCTCTGCATGATCAAAACCAAGAGTCTCATCTTGATCAAAGTTAAAATGAGTGGCTGCTATATAAGGAGATGCTTCATATTTTGTATACAACTGAACATTGCCATGCCAAGTTTCTGTTCCAACTGATTTAATCTTATGAACCCCGTTCCAAGTTTCAGAACCCTCAATATTAATATAAAGGTCAGCTGCTAAAGTACCTAAAGCTGCTATATCTACCTCTGATCTTATTAAATTAACATAGCCATCTTCATCTACATACCATCCATTAGCATAAAACTTATTTGCTTGTTGAACAGGATTTATATTATATGTAGGGGCATATGTGTATTCTACTTCTAAACCACTTGATACGTCAGATAAAGGAGACTCCCATTGAACATCTTTAGCCCCTGGCCCATAATTTCTAGAGTTAGGATCATTATCAAAAGACGTATTCTTTTCAGCAACAGCAATCTTGTTACCCTTAATGTAATATGCATATTCTTTAGGAGTAGCCATTAGATACCATCTCCATCTTTATTAAGAGGTTCATAAATCATTCTTGGTATAGATCTATATTCATCCTTACTATTCAAATGATTTTTAACTCTAATATCTGTTACTTTAACAGCGTCATTGGGTATGCCATAAAATCTTTTATCCTCCGCTATATCAAATCTTGTTGTCTTAACATGGGTTTCGCTTATTAAATTTATTTCTTCTAAAGCATCTTTTATATAAGCGATTGCTCTACCTGTTACTGTTTCTCCAGTTCTTTCCATTATCTCTCTAACGTTCATCGTTCATTCCCCTTAATGTTTGCATAATTTCCTCATTACTTGCTCCACCTTTTTGTTGATTACCACCAGAAGATTGTTGTGCCATTTGGCCTGTTAATAATCCTTCTTGATATCTAGCTTTAAAAACCTCTATAGTCCCTGCTGTTGTAGTAGCTAATTCAAAATCTTCTTCCTGAATATTGAAGTCAGCCATTTGCGCTTCTAAACACTTGATAGCTGCATATAATACTACTAAATGCACTAACCTATCAGGAAAGTATTTTATAGTAGTATCAGAATAAGATAAATCCTCTCCATTACCATTGACAGGCTTGTTATTTATATAATACACCTTAAAGGCATTATTTTCTGATGGAGCAGGAAAAACATTTATTAAACCTTCTTCTAGCATAACATAAGCAGGATTAAATTTTGAAGCATAATTAAAACTACCAACCTCAGAAACCAAAGAAACATCTGAAGGGATAATATATCGAGCTTTTCTCCAGTCATTACTTGTGCCATTTTCTCTAACAACCTCAATTATTTGACCAGTATTTTTGTAATAATCATTATTAACTTGTTTTTCTGAGGCCCTTGCAAAAGAAAATGTAGAATGAGGATCAACTGCTATACTAGTACGAGTAACATCTAATACTGCGTTTTTTAAAAATTCTGTTAATTGATCTTGAGTTGGAACTGTAGTACTATAAGATATCGTAATACCTGTTAATCCTTCTATTTGTTCTTCAAATGTTGCCATCTATTTTCCTTAATTTTACCTACCCCCTAGAAAGGAAATCTAACTAGGGAGTAGGCTTATTATTTAACTAACTATTATATTAGTCTACGTCACTTCCTATTGCACTTCCAACACCATCAGCGTCAGAATCACCTTCAACAATACCATTGACAAACCAGTTGGATTTTGATACACATACTAATTCTACCCATGTACCAGGTCCACCACCTGTATTTGCTACGTTATCATCAAATGTAAGTTTGCACTTATCTGCAGCTAATTGAGCTATTGTATTTACAGCAGCAGCAGCACAAAACAAAATACCACCAACGAACATATCGCCAGTTGTATCAGTTGTATCAGCTGTTGTTATAGTTATAGCATCAGTTTCACTAGCAGTCCAAACAAACTTATAGGAAACACCTATATTGTCTACTGAAGCAGCAGGTAATACAAAGTCTGCAGCACTACCTCCACCGCAAACAAATATAGTACCACTGTCAGCAGCAGTAAGTGTTAAACTAGCAGCTTGTCGACATCTAACCCCAGAAGGAGCTAATTGATCCATGTTTTTACCTGCACCATTTTGATTATATTGTGGTATAGCCATTTATATATCCTCCTTATGACCAGATGGCGTGTGTCTCAGGACAACACCATTCCATGCCAGCTTCTGTTAAGATTTGGTCTACTCTGCGATCGACTCCTGAGTTCTCTAAAGTTTGAACTCCCACGTAGACTGCTGTGTCTCTATTAATACCATTACCAACTAATGGTCTATAGGCACAATATTTCATATTGATTCCCAACATTTTAACTGAAGTACCATCCAAGTGAACGTTTCTTACTAGATTCATATCACCATAAATTGTTGAAATAGTTGTTACATCAATACCAAACACTTTTTTCTTGCCACTCATTGCAAACTGTGCTGTACTAGAATTTGTTGCATTGGGGTCAGCCGTTGCACCAGCAGCATAAGTTTGTCCAGGTCTAATGATTCCAATATTATTTTGGAAGTATCCAGATAATTTATGTAGCCAATTGTAAACTGCTGTAGAACAGAAGAATACAGTTGAGCCAGCATTATTATATCTAGGGTCTAGTAAAGCAGACATATCATCCAAAAATGAATCCTGTGATTTAGTACTAAGATTTAATGAAAAAGCATTACCGTATGTAGAAATATAATTCACAGCACCTTCAGTGGTGTTGTATGTTGAATCTTGATTTCCAAATAATAAAGCATTTTCAATATCCCATTTATGTTCAATCAACTTTTCTTTCCAGATTCTAGCCCACTCATTACCTTCATACTTAAGAACAGTTGCTCTATCAGTATTATTCATCACTGCTGATGTTTTGAAGATTTGAGTTTGACCATAAGCTGTTGAATAAGGTTGATCTTGCCATGTTTCAGGATAACCAGTTCCAGCCCCGAAAGCAGTACCAACTACATAACATTTAAAAGGCTCAAGGAATTCTTGACTTTTAGATGTAGTAGTTATACTAGCATCGTGACCTAAACCAGCACCAGTGTTATTAGTTTTATCTGTTGAAGTAGCACTACAAAAGTAAATACTAGCTACAGCTTTAACGCATGTTGCGTTTACAATAGCTTTATTAATTGTACCACTATTAGCAGATGTTGCATCACCTTGTGTATCTAAATCCACACTATTAATTTTCCATAATGTGTATCCAGTTGTAGTCCCTAAAACACCAGCAGCAGCACTAGCTGCATGAGGTATCTTAATTACTTGACCAGGAATAAAGAACATGGGTTGTGTATATCTTTGCCCTTCAACGTAAGTGGCTGTTTGACCAAATACGTTTTGTAAATTCCCGTTACTACTATAGTCTGTAAAAAACCCGAAAGTCCATGGGGTTCCTACGACTGGTGTAAGAGCTGCATCCGTTTCAACCGCTGTAGCAGGAACTGCTAAAGCAGCTGTGCTATAATCGGCCATGTATGCATATCTCTTAGTGTATGACGATCGTTTTTCAGTAAATTTGAAAGACGGGTCATCGGTAGGTTTTTTGCCTACCATACTTATGAATCGAAAGAATGGATCTTGTGATAAAGCTAATTCAGATACATAGTCGCCAAAGTTATACTTTCTACGCAATGCACCTGTATTAAGCTGAACAGAAGATTCGCCTCTTTCAATTGAACCAGAAGTATAATTACTCCCAGTTACATTTAATATCTCAGACATTTGTCTATCTCCTTAATTTAGACATTAAGTTTGGACAGACATAAAATTCAATTATTATACGCCTAACCAAACAAGTTATCAACGCTATTGTCAAAATCTAGAATATTATCAAAAACATCTCTGTCTTTGTTAGATTCTACTCTTTGACTATTAGCTCCTGATGCGGAAGTAGGCATGTTTCTGACATTTTTCATTTGATTTAACATATCTTTTTTAGTAGAATCAGCAACATTTGCTGCTGCTAGATCCTTATTTACAATATAATTAATATCATCTAATGTCATTTTATGAGTTTGAGCCTTAGCTTTAAACTCATTAAAATCATCCTGAGACATATTATGCTTTTTCATAAATGCTTTTTCTTCATCCTTGCGTTTTAATGCCACTGCTTTTTTCTGATGGTTCTCTTTTTCCTTAACCAACAGATTAGACATTTTTGTATTTACAAGTCCTTCTACATGAGCATTTAATACTTTAGCACTATCTGAATCTGGATCTGTCATAGCTTCGTGTTGATCAAACATAAAATCTTCTCCAAGTTTTAAATCTTGTTGGATAGACTTTGCTGGTTGACCTCCGCTAACTAAATAACTTTTAACATGGTCCACTAGTCCACTATCATTTTTCATCGCATCGAGAACAGGTACAAAAGGTTCAACCTCTTTATACTTATCTCTCCACTTAACGGCTTCACGACTACTATCTTTGTAGCGCTTCGCCCAATCTACACCGTTATTAGATTGCAGTTCTTGCGTTTTGGAGCCAACGTCATTAGCGTGGGTTACCTGTTCGGGGCCACTATTACGACTTTGGGTTACCTCAGGGTCGTCCATTATTCCTCCATTGACCGATTGGTCAAGGTCATTGAAAAAATCGTCAGAGCCTGAAGAATTAGGTTTTAGATTTGCTCTAGAATTAGGATGTTCTCCTCTAGAATACCCAGAAGAAGCCTCTTCTATAGAGTCTGCCTCCATACCTATTTCAGGGTTACCTTGATTACTTTCATTAGAATCAATCATGATTCCTCCTTTATTTATGAATAAAATCTTATCATATATTATTCAGACTTAGATGACTTTTCCAAGTCTTTTTTTTGATTTTGAAGCATATCACCGCTTCTAGCCATATTTAATTTGGCATTATTTTGCATAATACCTCTTAATAATTTTTGTTCACCCTCAGTCTGGGTATATTCTTTACCCATTTCAGATTTAACTTGCTCCTTCTTTTTATTAATCTCAACATCAGCAGCCATAACTTTTTGTTTAATACCTGCTTGAACAAGTTGTCTTTCGAGAGTTTCAATGGTTCCAGCTTGATCTTTAAGAGATTCTTCCATCTGACCAATTTGACCTTGTAACTGAGAATACATACTTTTTCTTTTTACAATATTTTCTTTATTCTTGATATCTGTTTCAGCTAATACTGCTATATCATCAACAACTCCCATTTGCAGTAACGATTTTAATTCTTCTAAATAAGCCCATCTATTAATAGGCATTGTAGAACCTGCAACTATTCTAATATCAAACTTATGAGCAGATATGTCCATAGATTTTCCTATAGCTTCTCCCATATCATTATATATAGGAATATTAATTTCTTGAGTTTTTCCCTCTTGTATAGCACTAGGTTGTAAAATTCTAAATCTTTTATTTGCTGTATAAGTAGATTGAGCAAATTGTAGAATCATCTTCCCTAATTGTTTTAAGGCAGGCTCTACGGATGTACTCATCCATTGTTTAATTCGTCTAGTCCCATATTCATCTAAAGCTAACATACCTCTATATGTTTCACTTGCTCCTTGAGAATCCCCCATCATAGAGCTATATATACCTGCTAAATATTCCATGTCCGATTTACCCATTTGTATAATTTGAAAAAATGCAGAAGATAATGGGGCAGGCATTACAGGGGTAGGTCTTTCTACTCCAGGCCTAATAGGCAATAATGCTCCTGGACTTGATGCATATTTTTCCCAAATCTCTGTATCAACACTACCCTCTTCATACATCCATCTTAAACTACTACCTAAAGAGGCATTATGAACCATAATTTGATGAGCTTTATTAATCTCTTTTTGTTTCCCAATTAAAGGAGATACAGCTGATATTGGATAAGGTGTACCTGTCCATTTAAAATGGAATGGAACTATAGGATATTCAGTAATACTTTGAGGTAATACTTTGTCGTATAACTTCTTATCACCAACTACACATGTTTGCTTTACTCTATTTGTGTAGAATTTCATAGCGTCTACAATATTTGCTGCAAATTTAGAATCAGTGAGCATAATTTTATATTCCTTTTCAGAAATAATAATATTCTCTATTTTAGAAGCCTCTGCCTGAAGCTCGCTCATGCATTGCATTGCATACTGTTCTATCTCCACCTTAATAGTTTGTTGCATCTTCTCGAGCTCTAATTGCATTCTTTCAGGTAACATCTCACCTTTTTGAACAGCTTCAGTCATTGATTTTTGCTGCTCTAAGAATTGTACTTGCATCTCTTTTTGTTTTTCCTCAACCATAACATCACATTGTGCTTTTAAGGCTTTCAATTTAGCTGCATCTGGAGGAACTCTATAAAAAAGATTTACATGGCGCACTTTAATTTTTTCATAAATCTCAAAATATTCTACAAGATTATCCATATTCCCATCAGAAGTAATACCTTGAGCGCTGCCATCAGAACTATCATTAAATGTAAATAATTTCTGATCCCTGTCTCCCATAGGACGGACAGAAAAACTACGTTGATAGTTTTCATCACTACTTGCTTGATTTACTTTTCTCTTGTAATCTGGAAATAATTTTATTAAATGATTTTTAGGAAGAACCTTTCTTATCATTATAAACGCAGCATCTCTAAAAAGCATGTCCCTTGATTTTGGATCTACATAAATATCAAAAGGTTCTGGTTGTTGTATAATAACTTCCCCCATACCATTATCTGCATCTTGATCTACAGATATTAATAAATACCCTATGCCTTTAGTTATAGAGTCATTTATAGCATTACTGTATAATGTCGTACCATCAGAAGCGCCCCATATATAATCTGACAAATCTGAAAGAGCTGATGCAACATTACTATCACTTCCTTCAACTCCTACTGCCTGCCATCTTGGGTTATTAGCAGTAGCATAAAAATTTAACATCTCAACAACAGGTAAAATTCTATTAATAGTAAATGTAGGCATCCCTTGATCTTCTAAAGCTGTTTTCTCCTCATCAGTCAACTGCTCATCATGCGCAAAATCATAACCTTTTTGATTAACACTTTCCCACTGCTGTCTTGTCCAGTTATTTGCTAGATTAAATAAACGCCTTGAAGTAACTTCTTTTTTTGCAGCCATTATTTCTCTCCTGGATTAGTTGAAGTTTTAGTCTCTAATGCGTTCGCATGCCATAAATGTAATTTCTCAGAAAAATGATTTGCCCTGTCTTCTGTTGCAAAATCTATTCCATAACCTCTATTAAAAGCTTCATCTGGGTCTGGATAGTATTCAAGAATACCTTGATTATTCTCCATAATAGTTGGCACAACAGTCCATACATCATCCTGTTGATATACTTGTGTATAAACAGTTCCTGGGAACTCTGAATCAGCAGATACCTGTGCCTCAGTATCATCCTTTGGAATAAAGGTAGAGCCTAATTCAAAATTTAATAACCATGGTTGAGATACAATATTCTTTGTAACTATATTCTCAAATTGTAAATCCCCCATTATGTCTTTAACTATTTCTGGGTCTTTTTTATAATTTTCTACAATAGCTTGCCCTTGCGACTTAAATGGAATATTGTGGGAATTCGTTAGATTTTCCATAATTTCATCAAAGTCTTTTCCTGCGCCTGATCCTAATTTTCTTAATTTACTACTCGCCATAATTATCTCCTTAATTCAAAATGAGGAAAGTCGTCAAACTTATTGTCGTCAACCTCAAAATTCATATTCCAATCCCCGCCCCAGCGAAGAGTTATTCCCATACCTTTAGCTATCCCAATAACGAATCCCGCAAAAAGATGAAAACGTTCCCTGTCATCCCAATCGATAGGATAAGGAGCCACATCCACAGCCATAGAAGGACTAGCATTATGACGGCCTTTTGGATACATAACTTTCGTTTTTCCTTCTTTAAATAATTTATCCTGTCTTTCTGCACTTCTATGTCCTTCTAGTATACTGCAATCTACATGCTTAATAACTTCATTAAAAACTTTTTGTAATTTTTCATCACATGTTTCTAATCTTTTTTTAGAAGATTTCCCGAATTTGTACATTAAGAATCTCCCATATTATACAATATATCATCTAAATATTTTTGTTGATCTTCTTCAGGCATATCTTTAGGTGGCGGCACAACTAATAAATCTAATAAAGCTCGGTGATCATCTAAAGTCAAGCTATCGCTATACACAGAAAATAATTTATCATTTGCATGAGTAAGAGCTATAGAATTATTCATCCTATCTATTTGAGTACCAACATCTGTTTTTATCTTAAAGGGAGATTCTCCCTGCCTAAACCAACTACCAAACTCATTATACTCTCCTATCAACCATGCAATATTTGGTCCATAACGCTTTTCAAATTCCCTGATACCATAATAATGTCTTAATGCATCTACTTCGTACATATTCAAATCTCCAGATTCTTCATATTTATTTAACTTAGTTATTAATAAGTCGACAATATCGTTAGCATACATAGGATTTTTACCAGCCCCATGAACATTTAAATCTGGAACATTTGATGGATCTAAAAAATGTTCTAGCTGATCCATATGGTCTCCTGCCTGTACCTGTTCCATAGTAAAGCCTTGTTTTAATGCCCATTCAATATTTTGTGGCTGCTGGGCGAAAGCTAAACGGTTTTTCCATTTAGATGCCTGTATAACAGAATCGGAAAAAGCTTTTTGCTTTTGTCTTCCTTCTCTTAATTCGGAGCCTGCCATCCAATCATCTATACTCATCCCCTTTTTAAAATTCCATGGATCAATACCTTGGCTTAATAAAGAGTCTTCTAATGCGTCCAATCTATCTCGTTCTGCACTAGCTGTTTTATAACTATCAATAAGCTCATCAGTTGTCGGCACTTTATCGGCTATTGTAATATCCCTTACTATTTTATTCGTTGCGAGTGGTAATGTTGCTTCTATTGCTGTAGTCAAATCTATTTCTGGATCAGACTCAGCAACATAATCAAATACTTGATCTATTGGATCGTAATCAGGGTCATCTACATCTTTTTTACTTTTATATCTATCCGTCATTATGCTGTTACCCAACTCTTTGCTTTAGGTTTCTTTTTATACCAACCATCTCTACTTTCTTTCATCCCTTGTGGTGGATGAGCATATTTACATGCATATGCTAATGCATCTATAGTATCATCATGTGCCATACGAGGCCCAAATGTCATAATCTCTCTATGTAGATCGTACTGTGTTTTCTTTATATGAACCTGTCCTACTGAAAATCTTTGAGCCATTATCTCTTGTATCCTATCTCTTTTACTCATTCTATTACCAGGTTTCTCTTCCTTAAACGGAACAATAAATTCATTCCTTCTTCTCATCTCTGCTCGAATAGCCTGAAATACAGGTTTACTCATTGATGTATCTTCTATCGTAAATAGCGTTGGTTTATAGAATTTTGCATATTGAAAAATATGATCTACAATCCCTTTCTTATCTGTTCCAGGAATCCCCAAAACAGGTAAAGTCCTGTCCCTAATATAATCCAAGACATAAACGTTATTGTCGGGAGTGACAGCAACAGCAATGATAACAGAGAAATCCGTATTACGTCTAGCTGAATCAGTCGCAGGATCAACCCCAACAAATATATTGCACGGTTTTTGATCCTCTCCATTAGGTAAAACATATGTTATCCCTGTTTCCTGATCGTTAATAAACTTTCCATCCCAATATTTTATATGATCCCTGCTGAAAATTGAATCTTCTTCAGACTGAACTTCCATCATATATTCTTGATAAAACTTTTGAGGAGTACCAGAATCTTGATAAAACTTCTTTTTCCTCTCCATTTCCTTATGCCCAAACCACGAGGGCCATAAAGGTGTTCCATCTAACTGTAAAGCCTTGTAGGTTACTACCTTCCAGCTGTAATCTCGTTCTTCCTTCTTAGCTTGTTCGTAGCCTGTTAAAATCCTTTGGATAAATGAATCATAATGCACAGGGGTTCCATTTATTCTAAGTCTTCCAGTCTTCGGTTCCAAGGCAGGAAATACGACTGCGGTAACAAGGTTCGATATTTTTGACCTTGATTCTGGTGTAACCGTATTGTTCTCATCTTCAAAATCATCAAGAACGATGAGATCGTAACGTTTATGCAGTTTAGCACCGCCACGAATACCAGAAAGATTAGACTTAGAAATAAGTTTACAACCATTTTTAAGCTCAATATCATCTTCTGTCCATTTTTTACCCTTTAGACTACCGAAATAATACGAAACTTTTTCATTATATTCCAAGTGATATTTTACATAATCTAAATTAGGTACAGAGATTTTAGACGAGGCTGCAACCCAGCCATAAAATAAAGGTTCATTTGTAAATAAAAAATCATGTAAAATACTACACTTAGTTAAAACAGTTTTACCATGACCCCTAGGTAATATAACAGCCAGCTGCCTAGAGTCTAAATCTGCACATGCATCAGCCACTTCATAATGAAAGAAAGGTGTCTCCGATCTCATGAAATCATCAGGTAGAAACAATTTCCCAAATGCTATTAAATCATTTTTAGCTAAATGAAAAGCTTCTTCTTCTTTAGATACATTATGTAAATTTATATTACTCATTAAATATCTCTGTGTCAACTCTATAACTTTTATCTATACCTAAAAGTTTTTGCAACCTATTGCAAGCTTGAGCATTCTCTTTAAATTTATCACTTATAACACACTCTTCTGGCCTATCTTCATATATCTCGCAAAGATTATCCTTTGTTAAATGTATACAAGCTCCATCTTCTCTTTGTGGCATAAGCCCTAATTTCCCAGCAATAATACAACATGCTCCACACTTCGTGCAAGGAAAATCCATTAATCCTCTTGATCCAAGAAATGCTCTTTTCTTTCTTCTCTTCTTATATCTTGAACTATAAAATCCTGAACCCCAGTCAACTGCCCTGTCTTAGAATCATAATACTCTCCTCCCTCAGAATCAAGTGGAACATATCTCGTACTACTTAAATCCCCCTTATGCTCTGATGGTAACTCTTGACCAGGTTTAGGAACACTTATTCCAGAATAGTATGCAGCAACATAATCATAATCCCTGTTAGATGGATGATTTATATCCTTATGTATACCAAGAACATTAGCTACTTCTGCAAACCATTGTTGAAAGGTCATATTATTCTTTGTCATCAGATATCTCCCTAGGTCTCTTTGCTTCAACTAATTCCTTGTCATTAAACCCTTGAAAAACAGCCCCTGATATTTGAGTAACAGAAGTTTTATTTTTGTCTTCAAGATCCATTATATCGGCCAGTTTAAACAAAGCCTTTAATTTCGTTTCATCCTTTTCAGAAGAACTGGCTATTGAATTGATTCCACCGATTATAGTAGTCTCGTCAATACCTAATTCCTCTAATACAGGCTTTAACTCTTCTTTCATTGCAGTCCTCACTCTTGTTGTTTTAATAAGTTGTCCAGCACGCATTCCTGCATAGTGCGGGTCATTAGTCGGAAATGCCTTTAGATACGCCATGCGAGCATCCATTCCAGATGCAATATACTGGACAAAAATCTCTTCACGACTGGATAGACCCTTACGATCTTCGAGCCGTTGATCCCTATCTATGTGACCACCTATAGAGTATATATTAATCCTCTTAGATGTATCCATTTTGTTTTTATCTGACACGATGAAAGTGCCTGTACAAGTACCTATATATTTAACCTGACGAATTTTTCCTTTAGGTTTAATCATAACACCAGATCTTAAAATCTGTATTACGCAACCATCATCAGCTTTAACCCAATCACTTATGTGACCATCCCTCCAGTCCTCGAGGTAGCTTATATCTTCTGGCACTTCATCTAATGTGTCAAAAATTGTATGTTGAATTTTATTTATCTTATAGTGTCTCATATACTACCTAAATCCCGTCAGGGGTTTAGAGGGTTTAACTTATCCCCAATATATCAGTGTCAGTATTTTCATCTATGTATCTACCCATACTATCTGGTATATTCATAAGCACTCCATCTATCTCCATAGTATAACCCATTGAACCTTCATCGAACTCTGATAAATGTTTTATTTCACCTGTCTCAGGATCATATATAATTCTCAATTTGTATTCCTTTAAATTATTCTTCATCTGTATATAGTTATCCCCTGATAGCAAAAGCTAAATTTTAATTAATTTAACTACAAACTTCCTCTAAGCCAGTAATAAACTCCCATACTCAAATTTATATTGTAGTAATTTCTATCGGTTATTGGGGACAAACTCTTTATCCTATTTGGAGAGCAACCCAACTTCTGATCCATCAAGCAGAACGAATTACACGGGTACTATTTGGATGATATTTAAAAAAACTTAAATACCGATGTTGAAATATAATATGATATAAATCACAAAAACAAGAGGTTTTAAAAATTGTAGCATTTTATCGTGTGGTCTTTTTTATAATGGTACCCCCTTAACAGGGGATTATAACTATCGTTTTTACGTTATGTTTGATTTATGTTTTCTTTTTGTGTTTATTTATTTAAATAAGGAGAATATAGTATGAGTACTGTATTAAAAGCTGGTAGAAGTTGGACTAATAGAGTAAGAGTTAATGATGAAGTTCCTACTCTTGATGTTAAAAATAATCCTATACATGCTGCTGTTACTGGTAGAATGATTAGGGATATTAATAATGGTGATTACGAGAATATGGCTAATCTTCAAATATCATCAGGGCTAGTTAGTATTAATAGCAATGCTGATAAGCCTGTAGTTATTGGGTATGAGGAA
>VTLG01013270.1_pt1 | contig 19380 bp, 22 predicted proteins | sample 4694571 | NCBI WGS metagenome assembly VTLG01 (sample SAMN12604809, study PRJNA352737) | marine metagenome | biome: ENVO:00000447; feature: ENVO:00000209|ENVO:00000569|ENVO:01000036; material: ENVO:00002151; isolation source: viral sequences binned using virsorter ...
CCTCGATCGGGCGGCTCTTGAAGTGATCGATCGCGTCGGTGATCGCCGAATGAACGATCGCGAGAATCGGATCGACGGGGAACTTGACGATCCCCGCCTGAAGCTCCTCGCCCAGTTTCTCCCGGGCAAGCTGCATCCCAATGTCGATCGCCTCCTCGGCGATGGCGTCGAGGTCGATCACTGGGGCACCTCGATGTTGCACTTGTTCGGCCCCTTCACCGAGGCCACCAGCTCGCCGTCGGAGGACACCGAGACCACGCACGGCGGCCCCTGTTCGATGTCCACAGCCACGCGGTCCTCGGCCTTCACGAGGCGCGGCCCGCAGCCCTGCATCGTCGTCGCGATCCCTCCGATGGAGAGGATCCAGCAGATGCAGATCAACGTCGTGATGATTCCAGCGTCGCGTCGAGTCTTGCGTGCTTCACTTCCAGGCGGCCGGTCTTCTCCTCCAAACGCTCGACGCGCTGCTCTAACTGTTCCACCTTCTGGCTTGCACTCCTCCAGATGAAACCCGTAAGCGCAGCGAGGACCGGGACCGCCAGATCCCAGAAAAGTCGTCCCATCTCCATGTTGAACCGTCATCTTTCCTCCAGTGTCGCGAAGCCGAGGAGCTGCTGATCGTCAACGCGGTGTTCTATTTCGCGGACTCGTCCGGCAGTCCTTCGGAAGCTGCCCACATTCCCCTCGATCGCGTGGAAGGTTCCATTCTGCTCGACGCTGCAAACGATCCCGATGTGGCCCGTCCAGCTCGATGCATCCCCTCGGTTCCATGCTACCACCGCGCCGACTTTTGGAAAGTCCGATCTGATGCCCGCCTTCGCGACGTTCCTGAAAAGAGCCTTTGCGGAGCCGCTGCGCTTGAAGGGCATGGGGATCCCGGATCGCCTGCTGGCCTCCTCGAAACACCACGAGACGAACGCCGCGCACCATGCGTGGTCTGCCTTGAAGCCGTGGTATTTCTCCACAAATGGGCCGTCGTTGTTGGCGCCGATCTCACGTGCGCCCGCCTCCATCTCCTCTCTGGCCACGCCAAGCGCGCAGAGGCTCAGGAGCTGGAGGCCGTCGCTTTTTTTGGGGCGCTCTTCTTCGCGGCCGCCTTCTTCGGCGCGGCCTTCTTCGCGGCCTTCGCCTCCTTCATTCCAGCCGCGAGATCGGACGCCTTCAACGCCGCAAGCGTGATCGGCCCCAGCATTCCGTCTGCTGTCAGCTTCTCGAGAACCTGGAAGATGTAGACCATCTCGGCGAAGCGCTTCGTGCCGGGTTCGTTCGTCTTGTACGGGGCGGGAAGCTCCGGGAGCGTGAAATGCACGTCTCGGGCTGCCGCGTTGTATCTGATCGCCTTTTGCATGTCCATGTGGCCTCCTAGCTCAGTGTATTGCTGTCCCTTGTCCATCGAATGATCAGCCCGGTGCAGACGGCCTGTGAATGACTCACATTGAGCCGAAGCTCCTGCTGCTTCGGGATCCCCTGGTTCGAGTCCTCTGCGATGTCCATCAAAGTGCCAGTGTCAGAGGATCCGCCCCATGAAAGCTGCCACTTTTTAACGGTCTCGCCTGCCGCCTCGTTTGAAAGCTCAGACGGTTGGAGCGCGATCTTGTAGCTGGTTGTTCCGCTCGCTCCTGCGGTGACGTTCTGAACGGTAACATACGCCGTCTCGTCGGTTCCCAGCGCGGCGTTGAGATACGCCACGGCCCCGATCTGGGCCTTCGTGCAGAAAGGCGGAGCGAGCACCTGGATCTCGGTGTAGCTCGCAGTCGTGGGGAGGGATGGAAACGAGATCGACAAATAAGGGTGCCCGGCATAGAGGCAGTATGCGCCCGCTGCATCTGCGCTCGCGACATATAGCCCCGCCGCGACGTCTCCGTTTTTGACGACGTTGGATCCCGCCGGATCCGCCCATGTTCGGGGGTCGATGATTGCTGCGGGGTCTAGGATCTTCATGCGCTTTGAGTCCCCATGATGCTGTAAACCTGAACGGCAGACCCCCCAGAGCCGGACAATGCCCACACGTCCATCCTATAGAGCCCGCTCTCGACGCCCTCCATGGTGGATGTCAACAGGCTGTAGCTGCCGCTCGGGTTGGTTGGCAGTGCCGTCGTCGTCGTGGCCATTGCCGAGGTGTGCGCCTTTGATCCCGGGTTGCTGATCTCGGAAAGGTGGATCTGAACCTGCGATCCAGATGGCCCCACGGCGTACACCGACCAGGAGAGATCGACGCGAGCGCATCGGATGTCGATGTAGGCTCTGTTGATCAGTTCAATACTCGTGCGCGTGGTCTTCCATGTCCCAGAGCCCACCGCCGTAGTCAAGTTGTCAGCGAGCGCGAACACCTGCCCCTTGTGAGCGTTGAACATCGCCCGAGGAGCCTCCAGCAGGCGGTTCATCTGCTCGACTGTCAGCGGCTCGGTGGCTGCAAATTCTGCGCTCTGGGCGTATCGAAACCCCGAGGACTTCGGCGTGTCGGCCACGGAGCCGGTCTGCCTTGTCCAGTAGGCCAGAACGTCGTGGATCGTGATCCTGTTGTTCGATGTGCGGATGAACAGCATCCCGCTGGATCCGGTGATGGTGGAGGTGTCCAGGGAAATGCTCAGATCCACATCGGTCGTGGATCCTCCGATGTCCGCATAGGCGATCGTCGATCCGGCTCCGCTCAGGATCGAAGCGTAGACACGCGCACCCGATCCCGAGTTTGATGCGCGGATCTTGATCGCCATGTCGGGATCGTCCGCATTCCGGGGGATCCCGAACACCAGGACGTTCTGAATGGAGCCCGCAGACGACGCGACGCCCGTCGGGTGAAACCACTTGACCACCGTGGGGCGATGGGTCGCCCCCAGGAAATTGTGATTGCTCGCCACGGTCTGAAGAGGTGCCGCAAGGATCTGCGTGCCGGGCGCAGCGCCCGCCCCGTCCACGAGGTCGATCGCCGTGTAGGCTGCTGGGATCGTCACGGCCATCAGTCCCACTGCCCCCCATCCGCGACGTGCGCGTGGCTGTCCTGTACTGTGGTGATCGATCCGTTGTCGTTCGACGGATACGTGACCACGGTGATCGAATTTGTCACGGATGCGGGCGTTCCGCTCAGGGTGATCACGTTTGTAGACGCGTTGATCGAGCTGATCGTAAACTCCTCGTAAGATCCCGAAACGCCGGGAGTATACACCAGAACCGGATCGCCCTCTCGGAAATACGCCACCGAATCGACTGTAAGCTGGTTCGAACTGTTCGCCGATACGGTCGCAACCGGACACAGGAGCTGCGCGAATCCGTTGCCCTCCACGAGCACGCGCAGGGTAACGTCCCCGCTGGTTAGGTTTCGCCGCACCTCGAGGATCCTGCCGTAGCAATCCAGCCCCGAGCTGTCGCTGGTCCAGTCCCAGAGCGCGCCATGTGTGATCCCATCAAACTTGATCAGATCGCCCGCGAGCCAGTCATGCCATCCCGCAACCTTGATCTCGTATGCCACCGAGGCGCCAGTCTCCTCGATCATTCCCATCGCGAGCACCTGCGCGACCGGGCTGAAGTCCGCACCGTTCAGCCCGTAAAGAGCCAGCTTCGATTCCTTGCCGCCCCGCGCTGCGATGTCCGGGATCACCCGCACCGTCACGGTGTCCTTGCTGTCGTCCAGCAGCGTGGGAACCCTCGAGATGTTGATGATGTTGGGAGGGGTTGTGATTTCGGCGATCCGTGCGCCGGAAGTGAGCTGCAGATCCGCGTCCTTCACGGTGTGCATCGTCTCGAAGTAGCTGGCGGATGCCACCGTTCGGACCACTCCCATCTTTAGGCGTTGCCCTGCCCGCACCCATCCAAGGCACTGCCGCTTGGCTGCAAGCAGTCCTTCAAACATCTTCGCAAACGTCATCTGTTTGCCAGACATCACCACGGACAGGTCGGCTGGCATTCCGCAGTGATCTGCCACGATCTTGGTCTGCAGCGATGGCGCCAGCCCGGATCCGGAATCGAGCACGTGATCATCGTCGATTCCGTAGCCCACCCCCTCGTCCGTGAAGTCGTCGAATGATCCCCGCAAGCTTGCGGCGATCCCGCTCGACTCGATCACCTTCGCCATGAGATCGCCGAACGCAACGGCCTCCTCACGGTGTGCCTGGTGTACCGCCAGCGAGCTGTCGAAGAAGTCCGCCCGCGGGGTGCCGCCGATCCCTCGAGTCAGGCCAGTAAAACAGACGGATCCAGAAGGATAGATCGACTCCTTTGTGGTGTACTGCACCAGCTCGGCGTCTTTTCCGTCGCCTACCACCAGGTAGCCGCTCGACGAAAACGATCCTGCCAGGGCGTCCATCGCGGCGTCCTCTTTGACGATCAGATAATCGACGGCCTTTCCGGTGAGCTTTTGCTTGATCTCGGCGGGTTTCTCCCAGCTCTGATTTTCGGCAAGGCCGAGGGACGTTACAGCAGCATGCATTAGGGGCGTTTGCAGCGCCTGGCCCTGTGTGTGCAGCAAAACATCCAGCGTAGTGCTCCAGTCGTCCTTCTTGTGTGCAGCATAGTCGAACTCGATCCCGTCTGAACCAAGACGAAAGTTGCCGTCCGACGATCCGAACCCAAAGTCACCGTGCGTGCCCATCACGTCCGTACTGTCCGCGCCCACCGTTCCCCAGCCCGGAGTGTGGTTGTGCGTGCGCCAGAACGCCGCCTGCATCAGCGTTCGGATGTCGGTGTATCCTGCCGTCGTCGCGTCCGCCCAGACACCGATCCCGTCTGTTATGTCCAGCAGTTCGGTCACTGGCACGGTTTCGTTTTCGCTCGCCTGGGCGGTGGCGTTGTTTTTGTGGATTGAATAAACCAGGGTCACGTCGGCGCCGCTCTCGAGGCGGATCAAGGTAGAGCCGATGTCCTTCCCGCCGTGCTGCGCTGCGCACTTCCCGCTGGCCGTAACCCCCGTGGACGTGGCGAGCCGGCGGATCAGATCGGAACAGTTCAGCACCCACACCCCGGAATCGTAGCCGGGCTGGCCCTGTAGATCGCCCGTGAACACGGCGCGCGTATAGGCGTCGTCGAAGTCCGAGGCGACAGGGGCGCCGAATGGATCCAACAGCATCGCCCACACTTCGACGATCCGACCGCGCCACACCTGCGGCGTATCGCTCAGGGTCGCGAAGCTGCCGGGGCCTTTTGACTTGTACTCGTAAACAGGCCCCCAGTTGCCGCGGGTCAAGCTGGAGAAATTGGCAGTCGCCTTGGCGCCGTACTTCACAAACTCCTTGCCGAGGTAGAAACTCGCCGTCGCAGCTCCGCCCGATGGCCAGTCCGAGGTCGCGCCCGAGTCCTGATCGATGGTGGCGGTGGTGCCGTCGTGTGCGAGGTCTGCGCCCAGTGCGATCTTCAGCGTCGGCCGCTTGAACAGGCCCAGCGCGTTCGTGGGGTCGAGGATCCCCAGCCGCAGGCCAGTCGATGCCAGAAGCCCCTTGGAGCGCTCGATCTTCTGCGTGATGGTCGTGCCGTCGCTGATGACCAGCGTCGCGCTCTCCGTGTGGTGCGGGTAGGCGGACGACGTGATCCCCGTGGCCGCCTCCGTGAAGATGTACGGGAGCCCCTCGATCCGGGCGTAGAAGTTGAACGAATAGCCCCGCTGGAGCGAGCCGAACACCGCATCCCCCATGGAGTCGGATGAGTTGTGTGCTGTCGATGGCGCCAGCGCCAGAAACGAGAAGCCGATATGCTGCTCCACGGTATCTGATGCCGCGATCGTGGGCTGCTGGATCAGGAAGGCGTCGAGGTAGCCGCCCAGCTCGCTCGAGGAGTAGACGGCGCTGGCGGTCCACTCTCCGAGGCGCACCTTGCCGATGGAGCACGGCCCCTCCTGAAGGCGCACGCGGTCGGCGTGGGCGATTGTTCCCCGCGCATCGTAGATCGTGCCCTCGCCGAAGCTGCTGGAGTGAGTGACGCCATGTCGAAAGGTGCGCACGTCTGACTGGCGAGCCGGGCGTGGGTTCGCGAGATGGAGGCCGGAAAGGGGGCAGACGCCCCTCGGGGCATAGTCTCCCGTCGTGTCCGATCCCCCGGTGGCGACGGTCGTGTTATTGAACCCCAGCAGCTTCGCGGTCGAGGCGGTCCACCGCACGTGATAGGTGGTCGAGTCCGACACCGCGACGGTGCATCGGTCGGTGGTCGTGCTGTAGGTGATCGAAAGCGCCGCAGGCAGGGCAGCGGAAAACGTCGAAAGATAATCCTTGAAAGGCAGCCAGCCCGTGATCGAAACGGTGGTCCAGTCGGATCCGTTCGTGCTCCAGTCAATGGAACTGAAGCCGGCCACGGCCACCGTGGACGTGCCGCAGTTCACCATGGATTGAACCAGCGCAGCACTCACCCCACCACCTCCAGTTCGATCAGAGCCCATCCGTCAACGTCGGATCTCTCGTTAACACGAACAGCTCCCAGATGGTAGGCGTCGAGATCGTGGTGGTCGTCCACGATGTCCACCTTCGACGGCGTGCCGATCACCGCGTGGGCCTCGATGAAGTGCAGTACCTTGGAGCGCAGGCACTCCACGAAAACGGTGGGCCGGATCGGATCGCTTGCAGGGGTCCGCATCCAGATCGCCCCCGCACCCGTCGCCACCCCAGGGACGGCAGGCGCGCGCACGTCGTTTGAATAGAAGACACTCTCCGAAGCATAGGGCGCAAACAGCCCACCGGCCGCGGAGGTTGCAGTGTAGGACGCCCCGCCCGTCTGGCTGCCGCTAAAACCCAGGCGGGCGGCGGTCGTGCCCGTGAAGGAAAGCGAGAACGCGACGGCGCTGGAGATGGTGACGATCCCGGACGTCGAAACGGCCCACTTGAACCCGCCGCCCACGAGAGACTCGCCAGCCGTCTCGATCGCGTTTAGAAAGTCCGCCACCGATCTCGAGGTGGAGCCGGTCGAGTCCACGGCGCTCGTGGCGCCTCCGTCCGTTTTCGTGATCGTGACGCTGCCGGTCCATCCGGTGCGGTGGAAGCTCAGGCCGATCTGATTCGCTGGCATCAGATGGTTCCTCCGACGAAGCCGCCAGTGGCGATCCCGGAGAGCGTGTCCTGCATCCCTTTCGCGAGCTGGTTCTGATCAGCGGAGACGAAGCCGTTGACGTTGAGAACCACGTTTGACGGCCCAGCCTGCACGGTCTGCGCGCCCTGCGCTCCGCCAGATCCGAACGTGCCCTGCGTCGATCCCACGCCGCCCTGCTTCTTCCCCTTGCCCTTTGCAATAGCGAAGAACATGGCGGATGCAGCGGTGTGGGCAATTCCGGCGGGAATGTTGCCGGTGGCGTAGCTCGCGGCGGCGGCGGCGGCCTCGAACGCTCCATGGATCGCGGCCTCGTCCTGCTTGTCCTTGATCAATCCGCGCGTGATCCCCTTCATCGCGGACAGGCCGGGGCCGACTGCCTTGGCGAGGTTGTCGGTGTTCTTCGCCGCGATGCCAGCCACCTCGCCCACTGTGCTGAAGGCGTTGACGGTCCCCACCTGCCAGTCGGTCATCCGTTTGCCCTGCTCCGCGAGCATTTCGTTGGCCGGCGCGAGAGCCGATCCGAAAGCGTTCGCGCTGCTGCTGATACCGTCGAGATAGACCTCCATCTCCTCCTGCTTCATGGCGAACACGTGCTGGATCCCCATCGATTCGATCTCGAAGGTGGCGCGGGCGTTCTCGGATCGCAATTTCTGCTCGCGATCGTGCATCGCCTGCAGAGCTGCAAGATTGCGCTTTCGGTTTTCCGCCCGCAGGACCTGGCGGCTTAGTGCGATCTCGGTCTCGTCCGTCATCTCCTTCAATCGGATCCGGCTTTCAAGCTGGATCACGCGGATGCGGCTTTCGTTCAACGCGCGGGCGTGCTCGGTGGCATTGGCATCCAGGGCCATCTTTTTCCTGATCTGCAGGATGGCGATCCGCGTGGACTCCTTCTCCGCGTCTCGCTCTTTTCTGATGCGATCCTGCTTCGCCTTTGCCTCCTCCATCTCCCTTTTCATTCGTGCGCTGGATGCCTTTGATCTTTTGTTCTCGGCGTCAAGCCTTTCCCGCGTCTCCTCGGCCAGCGTGATGATGTTCGCCTGCCGCATCGCTTCCTTTGCGCTGATCTCCCCCTTGATCACAGCGATTCGAACATTCGCCTGTTTGATTTCTGCCTGAAGCTGCGCCGCCTCTTCCTTCCGGCCGTCGCGGATCGCGATCGCGATGTCCAGCTCGTTTTGTCTGATGTGGGCCTGCTCGTCGAGGATGTCGAGGCGGTCCTCTTCGATCACTCGCATTTTCTCGGCCTGTTTTTCCTGCGCCTCTGCGATCTTTTCGCCCTTGTCCATCTCGGCGTTCAGCCGCGCATATCGCAGGATCAAGTCCTCCAAATTCTCGCGGTGTGTTCCGAACCCTTGATCGAGGATTCCGATCTGGGCCGCGATGTGCTTCTGCGCCCTTTCGTTGAGGTTGAACGCATCGGTCAGCTTCTCCACGGCTTCTGCCTGTCGAAATACGTTCCTCGCGTTCTTCTCAATCACCTCGCGGTTTTCGTCAATGACCCCACTAAGCTGGAGGATCTGCTGGATCCTGCTTCGCATTGTTCGGCGGTGTGCCTCGTTGTCGTAGAAGTCGTCGATCTCCTTCTTCGCAGTAGCCATCGCGGCAGCAAATTTCTGCTGCAGGTTGCTCTCAAAGTCGTCGAATGTTTTCTGCATTTGCGACACAGAGCTGTCGAGGTCTTCCGCGGAGATCCCCATTGCAGTGAATCTGGTTTCGATGTCCTCGAGGGCCGCGTCCAGAGTAACCGTGCCGCGCTCAAATGCTGAAAGCTCCTCTCTCGTCTTGCCCACGCTCCGAGCGTAGTCTTCCTGAACCTTGTTCAAGTTTATCATCACGCCCATCTGTTTCAGCGCGCCCAGCTCCCCGGCCATCGCCGCCTCGCCCACTCTTCGCGCAAGTCCGATCAGGTCTTCGCCCGAGACCTTCGCAGCAGCGGTGGCCACTTTCAGGATCTTGGTCGTGTTTTCAAATTTCACGCCCATAAATGCCATTCTGTTTGCAAATTGCTGCAAGCTGGTCTCGTCCACAAGGAAGGCTGTTGATTCTCTCAGCTCTCCCATGCGCCTGGTGTACTCCTGCGCGGATCCAGCCATCTGGAGGAAGCTGTGTTCCACCATGTTCGCCAGCTCTCCCGTCTTCGCGAATTCAAAGGCGCCCATGAACGCTGCACCTGCTGCGCTTGCCGCTTCCGTGATTAGCGAGACCTTGCTGTGAAGCTCGGTAAATTGCGTGGACGCCGCTTCGATGTTGACGCTGAGAGAAGACAGGCCCTTGTTGTCCTGGGCTGTCTTCATGAAGTTGTCCAGGCGCTTCTGATTTTTCTGGACGACGGCGGACAGCTTGTCCTCGCCGGTCATCGCGAACAGGAGTTCTACTTTACCGCGTGCCACTGATCCTCCTTTCTACCTGTTCGCTCCGGTATGATTCGATCGTTTCGTGCATGGTTGTCACGTACTCGACCACCCACGCGGACCACTTCGACGGGAACCCATCCAGGCCCCCGAAAACCCTGCCCTGTCTGTACAGTTCCAGCGCTCGGTTCAGGTGAGGAGATCGAAGGTATGAGACGGGGCAGGCGTCCCACTCGAGGCCAAGCAGGTTCTGGCCCTCGAAGCGGTAGCCGGTGTTCAGTTCCTCGCCCCATTCGTCGCACCTCTGGCCCCGTGGGCACGTTTCGCAGGACAGGCCCCAGGGCGCCCCGGTGAGGCGGCTCGAGTGCCTAATCGCCACCTCGGCGAAAGGGCAGGGATGCCAGCCCCTCCGAGCTGGCAGCGTGGATGGCCTGCGCGAGGGCGCCCATGGCCTCCATGTTCCCGGGATGGTTCACAACGGCGTTGATCTCCTCGACGCCCTCGAGCCGCTGCCCATCTCCTCGCTCGATGGAGACGACCCCGATCGAAGCGCAGAAGATCATCGCGGCGGGATCCTGTTCGGCCAGCGTGACCACCCTGATCACCTCGTCGCTGTTCAGAGGACGGCACACCATCACGTCGGGCTTCTCGCCTGATCGAATGGTGGCCCCCTCCTCTGGGATCCACGCTGGATCCTGCCCCTTCTTCGACTTCACCGCCGGATCGCCCTCATAGACGAGCCGGAACCGATCTTCCGTGCGTGTACACAGGAACATCCCGCCCTCCTTGCTGTCAGCGGCCGCCCAGCCCGCGGCCTGTTTCATCATCCAAGCGCAATAACGAACGAGTTGTCCGTGCTCGACTCGCTGCTGCTCGCCGTGTCTCCGGTGTAACGCCCCGCAGTGCACTCGTGAGTGATCCCCCACATTCCATTCAGATCCGCGAGTGAAGGCGGAGCCGTGAGCAGTGGCACCGGGATGTGCAGCCCGAGCATTGATCCGGGCGTGTTCCCAAGCGTGAGCTGGATCGCCTTCGATCCGGTTGCGTCGTCCACGTTGTTCAGGTCGAAGATCGTGGAAAAGTCGCCCGAGTCCCAGGGAGTCACCGCGCCGGCGATGGAGCTGAACGAGCAGGTGACTGTTCGGTTTGTCACCGTCACGTCGCCATAGCCAGAGGTGGCATCGTGGGAAAGCTGCGGCTGCACTTCCTGCTCGATGGACACCGAGAAGCTCTCCACGTCGAATGCCGTGGCGCTGCTCTGGCCGTAGCAGAGCCGGGCGGCCGCGTTTCCTGTCGCCGCGGGAAGCACTGGCAGGCTGTAGGCGTACTCGGAAAGCGCAGACGATGCGGCCGAGCGCTCGATCGTGTTCACCCAGAACGTGGCCTCCATCGTCGGAACACCCTTTGCGTCCAGCGTGATGGAGACGCTGGTGGGGACGCACCCCTGCGCCAGCGTCTGGGAATTGTTGTCGAGGCTGCGAACCAGAATCGTGAAGGCAGTGGTCTCGGCCGTGTGCAGCCAGCTTGAGACGGTGCCGTGTGTGTTCGATCCGTTCTGCGGGGATGCAGTGGACGTGAACGGCGTGCGAAGCTCCACCGCGGTGTCGCTCTGGGCGTTTTCGATAAACCCCATCTCATAGCCGGTCGAGCTGTCGGCCGTCTTGATGATCATCCCCGTGCCGGCCTTGTAAGAGCCCCCCGGGCCGTCGATCGTGTCAACGTCGCTGCCGCTGCTGTCAACGACGCCACTGTTGAAGTTGTGGATCGTCTGGCCGCCGAGAATGCTGCCAAGGATCGCCGCCTCCGCGTTCGCTGAAGGCTGCCCCGAGGGCACGCTGCTTGAGACTCCGTGCATCTTCATCGTGAGCGTGAGCGTGTTCTGGCCACCCTGCGAGCCCGAAACCGGGCCGATGGCATGGTAGCCGCCGCGCACAGCCTCGCGCGGGTGCACTTCTCGCGCGTTCGTTGGGACGAACGCCTCGCACTCCACGACGTGCCCGTTGTCGATCGCCTGCGTCGCGGTCTTGCCGCCAGAAAAGCTGGTCTGCGCGACGATGTAGCATCGTCCCAGCTTCGTCGGTGAATATGTCGCCATCTGGATCCCCCTGTTGGTTGTCTAGCTCGGGTCGCGCCTATCATAGACGATCTCAATCGACCAGGAACACACACGGATCCCGCTTGAATCGATGGAGTCCGATAGACCCTTGATGTCCACGTGGTGGATCTGCTGGTAGCTGGCAGCATCTGACTCCAGCTCTTTGATGGCGTCCACCACTTTGTCGCCATCCTTCAAAATGCGGTCACTCAGCTCGGGCGTGGCCACGTAGCCGATCGCCAGATCAAACCCGATCCTGTACGGATCCGCGCCTGCGAACAGGGTGCCCGATGGCTCCTGCGGGCGCGATCTCTCGAGGTAGCACTGGCGATCCACCGGGAGGGACTCCTGCCCGGCATCGATCACGCGAAACAGATCGCCGGCGTGTGCCTTGGAATCTGGTGTGATCGCCTGAATCTTCGCCACCAGCGCATCGCGTACCTCGTCCCCTCTCACAGCACGATCCTCATGGCGAACGGTCCCACCTCGAGGCGGTTCTGGTCCACCACGCCGTCGTCGTCGTGATCATACCACTGCGCAGCTCGCACGGCCTCGGTTACCGCCTGCTGAAGCGATCGGCGCGTGCTGTCGGTGAATTCGAGAAGATCAATCGTGCCAGCTTGCGGAACCAGTCCGTCGTCAGCCAGCACCAGCTTCAACGCCAGCAGGCCCGCGTCTGCGAACAGATCCGCGCGGCCCACCAGCTCCGGCGCACGGCCGGTGCTCTCGACCAGACGCGTCACTCGAGCGCTCGCTCGCTCCGCGAGGTTCGCCAGTTCTTCGCCGTTGTACCTGGCGATCGCGCTGGGGAACTGAAACGAAAGGTAGCGCAGTACATCGTCTCTCGTGCAGGGAGGCAGGAACTGCATCCGAGCGATCGAGAACATGGTGCGGAAGCTCTGCACGTCCCCACCGTCCGCAGGCGTCACGATCCAGTCGGCGCGATAGTGCAGCGCCCTGTCGGCCGTGTTTGCAGCCGTCAACGCCTTCGTGAGCCGCAGCCCCCGGAGCGCGTCGCCGCTTGCAAGATCGAAGCTGGCGGGCTGCGCCAGCGTGATCGTGGTGCCGCTGATCTCGGCGATCTCCACCACCGAGGATCCCTCCGTGGCGCTCTCGAGGGCGTAGGATCTGCCCACGGCGAGGCCGGAGGCCGATGCCACGGCGAACACCTGGTTCGATGTCGGGGTTCCCGAGATCGTCGTGCTGGTGCTGTCAACGGTCGCCGAGGAGGAGGCGATCAGCTCGCCCCCTCCCGGCTTGTAGACCGTGACAGTCGCGGAGGCTGCACGCCCCGAAGGGTACAGCTCGAGCGTGCCCGCCTGATCCTGAATGAATGTCAGCATCGCACAGCCTCCGCATGTCAGGCTCTAGGCCACGTTCGCGCCGATGATCCCGTTGGGGGGGGCATCGCAAAACGCCTTGAGCCAGACCGAGCAGGTCAGAACCGTCTGCGCCGAGGTGTTCTCCGTGATGGAGATCGACGGCGTGAACGGCACCCAGACCTTGATCGGCGCGGCCGTATTGTCCAACAGCCACCAGTCGTCATCATCAGCGGTCAAATGGCTCGACACGACGTAACCAAGGCCCTGGTTGGGGTTCTTGTTGCCCATGAACACCGCGCCGGAGGTCGAGGTTCCGCTCGCGAGAAGCTCCGCGGAGTCGCACAGCTTCGCGGCGACCGCTCGATTCTTCGGGGAGACGACCAGCGTGGACGGCCCGCGAAAGAGCCCCATGGGCGAGCCCATCGAGTTTTTCCAGCGCATCCCCAATTCGAAAGCGGACGACAAACCATCATATGAAAGTGCCGAGCTGAGTTTGTTGGACTGGATGCTGTCCAGCGTGGCGTCGTCGCCGTTTGCATCGTAATAATGCGTGTCGGAGCAGATCGCCGTGGTGCCTCCAGACTCTCCGCTGGGGATGGTGGCCGTGAAGGTCGATTCGAGCAGGGAGTAGACCGCGCTCTCGATCGTCATCTGCGTGGCGTTCAGCAGCTCGGCCGCCTTGCGCTCCACCAGCCCGGAATCCATCCGAACGTCGATGTTGTCGAGCACGATCCGGCTTCCCTGTCCGCCCAGAGCAACCGTCTGCTCGTGGGTGCTGCCATAGGGCACCTTCGTGATCTCGGTGTCGCCGCCGGCCCAGCTCTGAAGAGCTGCCACCGGAGTGTCTGCGAACCGCTGAAGGCTCGTCGAGCCCTGATCCGTCACCAGTTCTGCAAACTGCGACCACGTGGGCGCGTATTGCGTGATCGCCTGACTCCATTCGCTGACCAAACTGGCGTACTTGTCTCCAATCGCATAGCTCATAGGGATCCCCCATTGGACCGCCCCGCGGGGCGTTTTCTTCAATCAGGGCGCGGCCCCTGATCAGTTGAATCGCGCCATGATGCGCTTATGACGATCCGCCATCAGTTCCCTGTGGATGGCCCGCGGGATCTTCCAGAGCCGGCCATTCATGCCGACCATCTTCTCGCCGTCGCTGCAGAGAACGTATCCTTTCCCCTGCAGCTTCGCCTCCAGCCTGTCCCGCGTCTGCGGATCGGCTGGAACGTGAACATAACGCCAGTTCTCCGGGTCGCCGCCCACGACGTCCCCGGGCTTCAGGCGCTTCTTGTTCGCCATGTCATCGCGGATCTTCGCGGCGAGTTCTGCCGCCTGCTCCGCGCTCGTCTTCTTCTTAACCGGTGCCTTCTTTTCCGAAGCCATCGATCCGCCTCCTTCAACTGCCGAACGCATCCCGCCAGGTCTTGCGTGTTCTAGTCAGCAGCCCGAGCTGGGGCTGCCCCTGTTCCTTCTCCGTCGGCAGCGCCGGGGAAGGCTTGAAAAGTCCGGGGTTGTCCAGCGCCCAGTCGCGGATCGCCTTCTGCCCCTCGTCCGTCGCCGGATCGCCCTCGGGGCAAAGCGCGGCGTATTCGTCTTTTCGGATCCCCAGATCGTTCAGGATCTGCATCCGATGGTTCTGCACCCGCTCGGCCGCGTCGCTCTGCATCTTCTCGACGCTCGCGCGCAGCTCCTCCACCTCCCGGGCCAGCTCTGCATCGGCCTTCACGGCCTCGAGGTTCGCCTCTACGGGCTTCGTGGCCTCGGGGGCAGGCGGTTCCACCTCTTCCGCAGCCGGGGCCGCTGGAGCGGCTTCTGCGGCCTCTGGGGGCGTTGAAGCCGGAACACCCGGATCCGAGGGATCCGCATCAGGGCGCCGCGCCTCGTCGTCTGCGCTCGCGAAGGAGGGCGAAGCCGAGCCGACGGCGGTGGGCGTCTCCTGGCTGGGTTGTGCCGTTTCCGGCATGGGCGCCGCTGGCGCGCTTTGTTCCCCCTGTTCCGGGTGCTCCGACATGGGTGCCTCCTCCCGCCTTTTGTTTGATCCTAGCCAGGCGATCAGCCAGTGCAAGGGCCAATTTCAACAAAGATCATCCGCGCACTCGGCGGCGGATCTCTCGCACCATTCGCGCGCTGTGACGCTCGGCTGCGTTGATCGTGTGCGCCAGATCGGCGCCGCCTTTCATCGTGTTTCGCTCGAGAAATGCCGCAGTCCACACGAGGGCGGCTCTCGTTTCGTTTTCTCGAGGGCCGATGAATGATCGGTTTTTGTAGTCGCTGTTGCCGTCGCCCCATTGCACGGAAGCCGCCTTGATCCTGTTTCGCACCTTCGGCGCCTTTTCCCTTCGTCGGCCCTTCTTCTCCCACGCCTGGGCCACTGTGTCTGGCGTCGATCGCACGGTCCACTTGCCCGACGGCAGGCGGATCGGGATCTTGTCCACGCCCCGCTGCTTGGTCAGCCAGGTCATCTTGATGGATCCGCCGCGCTGGATCCGCCTGATCTCGGCGTCGTCCATTTCGCCCAGCTTCTTCGCAAGGATCCACTTCGAACTGATCGAGCTGCCCCCGAAAAACGCCTTGGAGCCTCGACCAGAGGGAAGAACGCGCCACCCCTGCCACATTCGGCCAGTGACGTATCCGCCCGATCTCACGGGGCGGCCATCTTCACCGATCTGGTCTTCCACGAGCCTCTGCCGAACTGACGCCGCCAAAGCGCTCCCCAGCGCCTGGGCGTATCCTCCGCGCACCATGTCCAGAGCGGCGTTGTGCAGCTTGAAGTCTGCCTGTGCCTGGAGGGTCGGTTTCATGCGCTGCCGTCCTCATCTGCAAGCGCCTCGCGTACAGATCGATACTCTTCAAGGTTCGCCATCATGATCTCCCGGGCAGCCTCTGGCGACACCATGCGGTCCTGACTGATCACCTCGCTCGGGCTTGTGATCCCGTCTTCCATGGAAACGCGCCGCGACTGGGCGAGGGCGAGAGGATCGGCAGGTGTGGCCGGCTCGTGGTGTGTGACGTCCACGACTGTCGCGGGCCAGCGCTCCTCTCCTGCGTTGTAGTTCATGACCATCAGCAACGCACGAAGGAAGCTCTGCTCCGCAGACTCGAGCGCCAGCCTGTGATCCTGCCGTATCGCGTCACGATCCATCAGATCAAAAGACTTGGAAACGCCGGTAGACCAGCCACTCTTCAGAAAAACGGTCGGATTCATCGCGTTCATGTTCGCGAATAGTCGCAGGTGCGCCTCCACGCTCGCGAGGTAGTCCGCGGTGGAGTTCCCGGCCGAGACCGCTGTCAGCTCCTGCTCGTCCATGAGGCCGACCACGGTGTCGGGGCCGAAGCGCAGATCGCGAGCGTGTGAGAGGTCTGCGTTTTTCAGCACCCACTGGCCATGCGAGCTGTAGCGACTCACGTAGTCCAGATCCGAAAGCGCGAGGTTTGCCGACACGTTCGCGTCGAGGAGGTCGGTGGGCAGGCTCGCGAAGAAGTCTCCGGGATTGGCGGGGCCGAAGCGCGCGACGAAGATGGGGTATCCCGGCAGGGGGTTCGTCCCCTCCTCGTTGAAAACGCCGGTTCGCTTGCCGTTCACCTGATAGACCGCCTCTCGGGCGTTGATCTTGAGCGTGCCGAAGCTGATCCGATCGTGGCTCGCCGACATCGGGAACCGGAACCGGAACTCCCGCGCGGCGCTGATCGACTGGTTCGACACCGGATCCGGGTCCACCTCGCACTCCCACGGGCTGAACAGCTTGATCGCCAGCCGCCGCTGCTCGTCTCCGGGGCGGGGCAGGATCACGCCGATCACGGTGCGCTGCACGATGGCGCGCTCGTTCAGCTCCTTCATCATCTCATCGACACCGAGCGCGGCATAGACGCGCCCGAGAGCTGCCTGCGCCCCGTCGCCCATGGCCTCGCCCTCGGTGGTCCTGAACACGCGGGAAGGCTTGCGCCGGTAGAACACCGCCTGCTCCTTCGCCACGCGCTCCACCAGGGGGATGTCGCGCTGAACGCGGCGATCGTAGCTGTTGGGAAACAGATCCTTGATGATGTCCGCCATGGCGGAAAAGTCCCGCCGCCAGAACTGATCCAGCCGCTTCGAGATGGTGCGGAAGTCCGAGGATCGCTGCGACAGGGTATCGAGCAGGTAATGTGGCATCATCTTCTCCCGGGGCGGCGGTCGGCGTAATATGCCGGCTCCGTTCCCATGGTGAACGCCGATCCGGCGTTCTTGAATCGCGCGACCATCAGCATGCGGAGGGCGTCGCAGGCGTGGTCGTGCAAGTTGTCCTTGTGGATCTCGTCCGTCACTTCGCCGTCTCGCATCTTGCGGCGCAGGGATTCCATGGATCGAATGATCCCTTTCTCGTGCCCTCCTTGCAATAGCGAATTCGCGAAGAACAGGCGCGCGATCCCGTCTGTGGGATCGAGGCGCCCGCGCAGGATTTCTACCCCGCGCCAGACGCTCATCTCGTTTTTCGTCTCCAGCGTTCTGACTTTTGACGATCGAAACGTGCGGATCATGGCCTGATTCTGCCGGGGGATCGCACGGTCTCCGACGATGAGATCGGGATCTCTCCCGAGGGCGGCGCACTTCTTCTTGATCAGTTCAACGAAGCTCTGCTCCGGCAGGTCGGTTCCTATGATCTCGTCGAAGACAACGGTGCGATCCATCTCGCCGCCTTCCGTGAGGTTCGCGCACCAGAGCGCCGAGCAGTGGGAATATCCCCAGTCGATGGCGAGATCGTAGGGCTGGCCCTTCTCGTATGTGTAAGGAACGACGTGGCGGTTCCTGCTGAATTCCGGGTATACGGTCGAGCTGGGGCGCAGGATCTTGCCTTCCACCTCCTGGGCATATAGCGCCCGCGACAGCGACGCCTTCAGCCGCAGAATGAACTCGGGCGGCAGATACGGGTTCGCGGTGGTGGGGCAGGTTATGATCTGGAAGTCCCCGTCTGGGTGCTCGCGCACCTGCTCGAGGTAGCTGCGCACGGTTCCGCGCAGCCCCCGTGGTGTGGTCGTCACAAAAATTTGCAGCGGCACGTCTCCAGTGGAGCGAACAGCCGCAGCGATGATTCCCATGGTGTAGTCGGGATCAGGGGCGATTTCGATCTCGTCCACCAGAGCAGCGGCCAACGAGAGGCCGCGGATCCGCTCGGCGCGCTCGAAGCTCTGGCAGTAGATCCGGCAGTCGTTGATCAGCGTCCATACCTTGTCAGCTCGGCCCCTGCTTTTTAGCAGGCTCCAGCCGGTGTTCTTCTCCCAGCTTTCCAGGAAACCCGCCAGCATCGGCTCGTGGATTCTGCTTAACATTCTAAAGGTCGGGGCCAGCAGCGCCACGGACTGCCCCGCGCAGCGGGGATCCAGCGCGCAGAGCAGGAGCCGGAGGACGCCGATCGTCGTTTTGCCCGTTCCTCGGCCGGCGCAGAAAAGCACGTTCTTTTTCTCGCTGAACAGGAACCGCCGCTGCTCCTCGAAGGGGGCGCCCAGCCCCCAGACATCGAAGCCATACTCAGCCGGCCTATTCGAATTCCGGCTCATCGCTGTAGTCCTCGAGGTCGTCGGGGCGGTCGATCGTGACGGTCACGCGGTCGGGAATGAAGGCGCTTTCCTCGTTCATGGCCAGCGTGCGGCGGATCTGATCGAGGAGCTTCTGCATCGCCGCGTTGTAGCGGTAGTCCGGCGTGCCATCCGGGCCGAGGCTTCGCTGGAGACGGATCAGCTCCATGCCAAGGATCCCCATCAGTGTCTCCGGCGTGCATCCGTCCTTGAACTTCCGATACGCGGAGCGCAGGCCGGGGTCCGCGTTTTTCAGGATCTCCTTCTCGAGCGCCTTGCGCGCCTTCTCCATCTGCGAGCGCGGCGTGGCCTTGCGCTGATCGCGCTTCTTCTGCTCCACCCCCGCGAGCTGGCGGGCGGCGTTTGATCTGGGGCGTTCCGATCTATCCATGCGCGCGTCTATTGTGGGCCGCCTAAGTGCCCGATTATAAAAAGAAATTCCTGTGCGTTTTTGGGAGTCGGGATATTGCTATGCCTTTTTCCCCCATTAAAGGGGGGGGGTATCCCGCCTAGCCCTCCCGCGTGGTGCCGCCCGCGCCGGCGTCCGCGAGTCCCTGGCCGACCACCCACGCGCAGACCAGTTGCGCCATCACTTCGATCTGATCAGCTCCGAGATCGATCCCCGTGACGGCGTGCAAGATCATCCCAGCCATGGCCAGCGCTGTCGCTATAAACTTCCTCGATTTCAACAGTCCCATCATCCCATCCTCCTTTCAGGCCGACGCTGCGGCCCTGTTCCATGTGCAGAACGCCGCGGCGGCACAACCACCGCAGACCCCTCCATATCCACTCATCCAGGCGGCTCCATCCAACGGGCCGCCTCGGCTCATCGATCCAACTCACTCCCTCGACTCCCACCACTCGGCCATCAGGTCCAGCAGGTCTTCCCACGGAAGCACCGCGAACGCCGGCCGCCTGTCGTCCCTGATCACTGCGATCGGGATCTTCCCGGTGGCGGCTGCATCCCTGATCGCCTGCTCGAGAGCTGCGCGTGGGTTCGGCTTCTTCCCAGCCTTCACCTCGATCCAGAAGATCGGACACTCCACGTCCGCGCCATCCT
>VTLG01003409.1_pt1 | contig 19375 bp, 30 predicted proteins | sample 4694571 | NCBI WGS metagenome assembly VTLG01 (sample SAMN12604809, study PRJNA352737) | marine metagenome | biome: ENVO:00000447; feature: ENVO:00000209|ENVO:00000569|ENVO:01000036; material: ENVO:00002151; isolation source: viral sequences binned using virsorter ...
CTCCTATAAAAGCCGGTCCACTTTTTTTATTGCTTCCGGTGTATCCAGATCTCTTTCTATTAAGGACTTTTTTTCCGGGTTACTTCTTACTACTAAGTATTTTTCCGGCCTCTCTATTGTTTTATTTTGCATAAATGTTATGTGGGCCTGTGGGAACCCTTTACCGATTTTCCTTCGAGACTTAAAAACACGGCGCAAAAAATCGTCGGACGGCGCGAACTCAAAACTCGCGGTCCAAGTTCTAACTAACTCCGGATAAGTTTTATTTATCCAGTGGATAACATTATTTATATTTTCATCATCATCAGAATCTGCAATAACCGCGGCTCTTTTTGGCAAATTTTCGCGGCCATTAGGGGAGGGAGGATGAGGAGGTATTTCTCTAGTTTGATTTCTATAAGGTTTAATATGGTTAATACCTATATTATGGACACCGGCCAAGTTGTCCGGCGTTGGCGTCAAGTTGTCCGGTGTTACGTCGGCCATATTGTCCGGTGTTGGGCTTTGGTTTACGTCGGCCATATTGGCCGGTGTAACGTCTCGTTTTTTGTAAACTTGTAAAAGCGGTAACGGTTCCTTTTCTGGTAATTTGCCGGTTAGTTTAAAAGTCGCCCGACGGCCTCGCGACGTTTTTTCGGTCTGGTCGAGATAACCTTTATCGATTAAATGGGTTATTTTTCTTTGGACGGTGCGGATAGACATATCGGATCTCTCGGAGAGCCACTCGATGCCGCGGTAAAAAATGCCTTTTTCGTCCACGGCGTCGGCCATAACGAATAAAATCCATTTGGAATTATTACCAGGTTGGCACTCGTCCATTACCCATCGCCGCCATCTAACCGACATATGAGGCTCCGAGACTCACGAACGAACAATGAGGATAATTACAGGCCGGACAAGGTAGGCGCGGCGACGGCTCGCCGTCGATAACGGCCTCGCCGTCCTCGGTTATCTCAAATTTAATCCGCCATTCCTTCCCACAATGGGGACAAACGGCCTTATAGTTTTTATCCTGTTCCATATAGCACCGCACCAGAGCGAGACACGTACAGCAATAGTCGCCGTCGGGATCGCCAATAACTTTCGGTAGTTCGCACGTTTTACACAGGGTCCTGATTTCTGCTAACATTTTTTTACCTCTGAATTTGTGATCATTTGGTTTTTGTGTCCATATTTAGAGTTTCCCTCGCTTTTGTGACTCTCAAGCGAGGGAATTTTTATTTACAGTTTTTGCCTCGCCGCGAACTCCTCGGCGCTCTTTGCATCCTCGGCCTGTACTTTTTCGACCAGTTCGACAATCTTTTCGAGAGCGTCCGCGATCCGGCTGGTTTGAGTCGATATGTCATCGAGTGTGCGACGAATATCTTGTAACTGCTCCGGTGTATCTTCCATATGCCAGATCGTCATTCTTTTTATCCTTTACTCGTCCGAGCGGTCGCGGCCGCCCGAAACGGTGTTTCATTGTTAAACGATTCTTCTATTTTGTTGATTTACCCTTACCCTCCTTATAACGTCAAAGGGACGCCTATTTGCCTCTGATCCGCGAATCGTTAAAGCCTTATTAATTGCCGACCTTGACGCTCTACGCGCCCCAAAGAGCGACGTAAACCGTGGGATCGGTATCATCGGATGGGATTAAAAGATAAAAGCCGTAATAAGAAAAAACAGCTTAACGTAAAAACCCATCCACCCGATCTAATCGAGTGAATGGGTACTCTATCACAGCTTATTACGGAATTAAAACCTCAATGAGGTTAGTTATTGCGGAATTTTAGACGGCGGCGGATTTCCTCGATGGGCGGCCCCGGCGCGGCCTTGTTTCCTTCCAGGTTTCGACCTCTTTGAGAGAAACGAGTTTTTTATTGGCTCCGGTTCCTTTACCGTTGGCGACGCGTCCATATTCTCTAATATGGCCGGCTTGTAACCAGTCGGAGATCGTGGAATATGGGATATTGTAAATATCGCTCGCGACTTGCATATCTACCTTGTCGGAGTCTATTTTCTCTATAACTTTGGACATTAATTCCTCACCGGTAATATCGGAATTTTGCTCGATAATGTATTTTAACTCATCGATTAAAATCGATTCGCGTCCGGAGTGTCTAGCCATATTTAGTCCTCCTAACTCCAAATTTATGCCGCCATCGTTGGCGACCCCGACCAGATTCGAACTGGCGATCTCAGCCTTGACAGGGCTGTTATTGAAGTTAGTCATAAATATGTACCTCAGAATAAGTATGGTTGTTGATAGCTTTTTGAAACGCTAAAAGTATCGTGTTGGCTCTTAGCGCGATCTTTATTAAATGGCCGGTAAACTTTCAGCATCCGCGGAGAAGTCCACCCTAGAATCTCGACGAGAATCGATTCGTCGCCGTTCCACGTTCGGCAAAATGTATGTCGTAGCGTATGGGCGGATGCTTTAGCCCCTCCGACTCCGGCGGCGTGAATAGCGCGGCGAACTCCGATCGATGCGGAGGGACGAGTATTCCATTTCCACGGTAACTCGGCCCTTACGTTTTCCCATACCTGGTTAGATACCGGGACGATCCGCTCGCCGGTCTTTCCGGTAACGTGTAAAAAGCCGTCCTCATAACTCGCCTCGGTTACGGATAGAGCCTCACCGATCCTTATTCCGGTATCAGCTAAAAGCCAGAGAAACGCCCGATCGTGGTCACGATGGTTCTCATAAGTAAGTATTTTTTTAAGTTCTTTCCTCGTGAATTGCCTCGCTATTTTTCTCGGAATCTTTGGCCGTGGTATATCTTCAATCGGGTTGAAATCTATTAACTCGCGACGGTTAAGGAATCCGTAAATATTCTTTAATAATCGCCAGTAAGTTTCGGCATTCTCCGGCGTTGACGCAGTATCCACTAAAAATTCCTCTATCGCCGGGATCTCGGCCGGTAACGACTCCGGAAACCAGTTGCCGAACCGTTTCAACCTGTAGCCATACGACGCGAGTGTCTGATCGCTTAATCCCTCGGCTGTTTTCGCTCGCACGAAAACGTCTATCGCGGTTTTTGTGTCCATATGTATATTTCCTTTCGAAGATGGGTAGTACGAGGTTATTTCGTAATAATGCGACAACCCCAAACCCGAAAGAAAATTGTCAGCCAATAAAGAGCATTTCGGCAAGTTACTAGATAAGAATAGATACCCATATTTTCACCTCCCTTTAGTCCATGTATGAGATAGCATGGGATAAACAAAGAGTAAACCGTTTTGTTATATGCCTTACGAAAAAACATGAAAAAATGCCCATTCTAGGTATGATTTATTACATAGAGGGATATTTAAGGCGAATATAAGGGGAGTTTGTTCTGAACTACTCATATAGGCATATTTTTATGGCATATATGACGCCCACGCACGCATAGACAAAACCATATATATCGTAATAATTTAGTTATTATGGAAAATAGACGTATAAAACGGCGCGTCGGTTTATGGGTTCGGGTATCCGACGAGTCGCAAACAACCGAAAACCAAACTCGACAGCTCATCGAGTGGATAGAGGGCCGAGGATGGGAAATAACAGAAACTTACGACCTCACCGGGGTGTCCGCGTTTAGAAACGCCCACGGCAAAATATTAAACGAGGCGAAAACCGCGGCGCGAGCGAACCGGTTCGACACTCTGGTCGTGTGGGCGTTGGATCGATTAACGCGCGGCGGCCCGGAGGAAACGCTCCGCCATGTTCGCGAGTTCTCCGAGTTTGGGTGCGACGTTATTTCGTATCAGGAACCATTTACAGAAACAACGCCGGAGATCCGCGAGGTTCTTTTGGCGTTTATGGGGTGGATAGCGAACCAGGAAAGTAAACGCCGCTCGGAAAGAACTAAGGCCGGTATGGAAAGGGCGCGAGCCGGCGGAAAACACGTAGGCCGGCCAAAAAAAAAGGGTGTTAAAAAAAATTAACACCCTTTACGCATAAAACCGGCTCTTTTTTTAGCCCTCTAAAAGGGTTCCCTTTTTTCGACCAGGTATACCGCGTCGAGGAACCGGAGCGCTTAACATCATTTTTAAGACGTTGCGCCGGCCCTCTGGTATTTTGGTGCGGCCATTTTGCCAGTTATCGAGCGTCGACCGCGCAACTAAAATCATCGGATCGGCACATATAGCGCGTTTCGTCCACCCTTTCGATAATAGCTTTTCGATTTCGTCCATATCTAAATACTCCTTTTTAATAGGGTAGCATACTTGACACGTATTTATATTACCCTTATACTCCTTTTAGTGTATCAATCTAATACAGTAAAGGAGATAAGGAAATGACGACAACAAACCCAACGACCGACCTATTCAACCAAGCTGAAGAGTTAACTGGTAGCTACCCATCTGGCGACGCCATTAGAAGCGCCATATACGCCGTAATGACCAAAAATATTACAGTTGCATACATGGTCGAAACCTACGACATGGCTCAAGCGAGTCTGGAGTCTCTCGCCCGAACGTACGAGGCCACAAGAGGAATACATCTGCATCTTGCGGCATGGTCGGGCGTGGACGCCGAACCGTGTAACGAAGATTGCAACCGGCCAGGTACGAAAAGTCGTCAAAGGGATGGCAATCGTTTCAAATGCTATCGGTATGACTAATCCGTCTGATGATGGGGGGGGTGGTCCCCCCCCCGAAACCACATAAAGGTCACGGATAACCAAATAAGGAGATAAGGAAATGGCAGTAATCCCACCACTAAAGTTAGAGAAGTTATATAAGGATATGGAGGCCGAGGGATATCACCGAGGCTCGCCCATATGGGAGCATATATTAGACCAATACGAAGATATTCAAGAACATATAAACGCTTTTATCGCTTTATCAAACTCTGATCAGGATGGGCGTCCCCCATTACGCCGGATTAAAAGAAAGTATCTGGCCATCATCGACGAGTGCGAGGCCGGTTTCGGTGGAGATATTCCGATCCAGTCATATTGTCATACCGACGGCAACGGGAAAGAGTTTTTCGACGACTTTGATTTTTTACTGGAGTATATCGAGGAGTATAAAGAGGAAAGAGACGCGGACTGGAAGGAAGAGAGACTAGATAAGCTAATCCAATTCTGCCTTAACGTGGAGTTAAAAATAGAGCCGTTTCACATCAATACGGTGGCCGAATCGGGATATCCGAGCGACGACGGCGAGAATTGTTGGGATTGTGGAATAGAAAACGAGAATGCGGATATGAATATATGCTCTAGTTGTGGACATACGATATGTTGGGATTGTCAGGGCGCAATAAACGCCTCCGATCATAGTCCACATAGAGACGGCCGAAAAGAGGACGGTCTTGAGTGTGGTAATACCAGGCGAGTGTTATAAATGGCCACGATTATGACCTGGGGAAATTCGGAAGGAATACAGGGCCGTTGTGATGCGAAATGCCACACTGCGGAAAAACCGGAATGCGATTGTATGTGTCGGGGGAGATTTCATGGCGCCGCACGAGATAACACCCTAGAACAGAAATTAACGGATCGCGGTTCCGTCGAGTTTTTGGAGAAACTGGCGGCGGATGGCGAAATAAACCCATTACAACCGTTCCTCGATATGTTCGGCGATATTAAAATTTAAGGAGATAAAAAATGGCCATTTTAATAGAGGACGAAGATTTAATTGTTATTTTTGAACCTATGACCCCTCATACCCGGAGCGGCAGATCAGGTAAACACATTATGTGTCCTATTTGTAGATCTATATGTAAAGTTTATCATTTCAACTGGCTTGCATGGATTTGTCAGCACTGCGATTCCGTTGTTGAAAAATTAGAATGGGGTGTAGAAGTTAGGCGTAAATCGTAAAGAAAACGGCGGATCCCAAAACGAAATTCGCAACGATAATCGTTATTCCTCGCGGCCGCCGTTAAATACACATATAAAAGTTAAGGGAATCAAGTCGTCGAGATTCTTTACCCGATGAAATTCTCCCTCTTTAATTAGGACAATCTGGCCGCCCTTTACGGCGAAGGCGCGTTTTCCGACTTGCATAGAGCCGCGGCCATTAATAAAAAAATATATTTCTTCCTGGCCGGCGTGTGTGTGGCCGGTCGTCGACGAATTGGGATTTAACACCGTACTACTTAACGTGAGGTCGGTTAAAGTCTTATTGTCTTTAACGACGTATCTCTCGTCTTCCTTTACGACGGCTCCGCCGATGTCTTTAATGTTTACGCGGTAAATCTCTTGTAATAAGCTCATCTAAAATAATCCTCTGCATTCGCTATGATCGGTTTCGTCGGGCCAACACTGGCCGCAATCGAGACAATGTTTTTCGTAGTCCTGGTTACATATCGCACAACGTCTTTCCTCGGTAACCATTAGTAGAAAAGAAATTAAAAAATGTTTCATTTACTCATCTCCCTGTATCCGCCAGTAGAACGAAATATCCGATCCTTGAGCGGCGTTTAAATCTATTGAAAAATGCGTCGAGGTTATGGAACTTATCCAGTATCGTGCGCCGAGCGTATCGGTCGAGGGCGTAACCTGGACTTGGACCCCGGTAGCTCCGAGATCGTGGGCGATGGCCACGGTAGTCGCTCCGGCCGCTATCGTTGCGGTTCCCGAATCGGCATTCGTTGCGAGTGTGTAGTCGACGCGGTTATCGGTGGGATTGTCCGCGGCCGATACGCTTATCCCGGCGCCGCTTAAAAAATGCGCTCCGCCGCGTTGTCCGATATGAGTCGAGTCCTCGTACCAGTCGATGAGGCCGCCGGATACGTGAATCGATACCGCTATTAATAGAGCGATGAAAGGAATCGATAACATGGCCCACGACGACGATCTCATAATTTCCGGCTCCTTTTAAATGTAATATCTCGCGGCGTGACTTTCATGGTCACAATTCCCTGCCTGGTTACTAGATCGCGCGGAGGGCGCGACATGGTGGAAATAACGCGGAAACCTTCCGCCGGTTTCTGGTTAGATGCAAACAGTCTCCGGTAATAATCCACTGTCTGGAAATCGAGATCCGCCGAAAGATCGACTATACCCATCGGGGCCTGAATCATTCGCGGATACACCCCGACTGGCATTCTCGTACCATCGGGCAACCGGAACCCTTTACCCTCTTTTCGCGGAGCGGTCGTCCGCGTTCTCGGTCGTCCGGCCTCTTTCGTTGTCGTGCGAGTCGCCGTGTCGCGGCGTTGTCTTTGCTCCGCCTGTTGTTGGATGCGTAACGCCGGAAACTCCGCCGGGGCGAAATGCTCGACGGTTTGCTGTTTAATCTCAGGGATTAACTTTTCCTCCGTGTCGAATATTTCGCGCGACCATTCGGCCGGCTCCGGCTTGGGAGTGGGCGTTATTTTCGGAACCTCTTTAGGGATTATGATTTTGTCGTCTTTTTTCTCTTTTTCTTTTTCTTTTGTCGGAATATCGGTAGGCACTACGACCGGAGTCTCCGTGATTTCGGTTGTCGTAGCCTCGCCTATCTCGTATTCCGGGAATTTTTGACTCTCGGCCGCCTTTACCGATGCCGGCGCGAAATGCTCGACCGCCGCGCCACTTGTGCCGACCCCGGTTCCGGCCTGTACTGACTGGCGCGGTTTCGGTTTGGCGGTTGGTATGTCGATATCCGGTTTCGTTCCGGCCGTCGGTTTCGGAGGCGCATCGACTCCGCCGCCTCGCCCTGCACCAGGCCCACGCCCTCCGCCGAAACTTTTATCCCATATGACGTCCATTTCGCGGACGCTCTGGCGGAGATCGGTTTTTAAGGCATCCTGCGCCTTATCGATCTTTCTCATCGAGGGCGTCCACTTGCTCGCGTCGTTAGGGAAGGTTCCCACGACCTCGGCGAGTATCGACCTCATTTTCTGAATCTCTCTGGCGTCAAACGAGTCCAGGGAGATTATCTCCCTTCTCAGGGACGATATCCGGTCGGTCAATGCTTTATGCTCCGCCGGATTTATTATGCGGTCGCCCTCTAGCTCGTTAATAGTATCGGCGAGCCGGCCCTTCAATATCTGGGCCTGATTCCGGTTGGCATCTCGCAAGTCCTTAAATCCGAGTAAAACATCGTTAACCGAGTCGTTTATCGTCGAGGTTGTCGTTCCGTAGATAGGGCCGCCGTCGGCCTTATAAAATCCTACGTTCTTCCGGACGGTCGCAAACTTATCATCGAGCGCGGCGGATGCTGTTTTAATCTCCGGATAGTCGTCAATATGGCCCTGTATAAAACGCTTGGTATCGGAAAGTATCTCCGACGCCGGAGCCGGTTTCGATACCTCGCCAAGCGCGGCCAGTTCGCCGCCCTCGTTAAACATCGTTTTCGAGTTTTCAAGGTTGTTGACAAGTTTCCGGTGGGATTTCTCGAATGCGTCCGCGGCCTTGTCGATCTTGCTTAGAGCCACCCGGATCTTAGCGTCGTATGCGTCCTGAGATATAGGCGCTCGCGCTATGGTTCCGGCCTTACTGGTCGGATATCGGCCCTGATCTTTTATTTCCTCAAGCTCCGCGAGTGCGTCGGCATATTTGAGCCGCTTGTTGATGGCATCGACCGCGGCGGTCTTTACGCTCTTTTCCGCCGGTATGTTTAGCGCGTCGTCATATGCCGCCAGGTTCCTTATGATCCAGTCTTCATGCGCTTTCGCGGCCTGAACGGTTTTAGACGGTAGAGTTCCGCGCGGCAACGGAACACCGCGCGTTAACAGGACTATATCAAGCGCATCAAAAGCGACCGAGGCGACGCGCCACTTAGGCGACATTTCATCCCAATGGTACGCCGTCCGCCATACCGGAACCGACGCGATATTATTTCCTTTAACGGCTGCCTCGAACCTGTCGTTAATACTTTTTTCCGCATTAAAAGCCTTGATAAATTTATCCTCTGGTAGATCCGACTGCTCGGTCGTCAGAGTCTTATACAGGCCATAATCGAGCGATCCGCCCTTAAAGGTTGAAACCGCACCGAGGGCCGAATGTCGCTCGGACTCCGAGCCGGTCGGCAGACTGCCGCCCCGGAAATTTCCATCGTTATCGTAGAACTCCGGATTCTCTTTCCGGAAATCTTTTATTTCCTGCTCTGTTACAGGCTCGGTATGAGGATCGACAGGCCTCGCCGCGAGGAGCCTGTCAGCTCGCGCGGTACTGGCACTGTCCCATGCGGCTTTGTGTTTCTTAATACGTTGCGCCGCTCCGAATAGTTCGGGATCAACGGTCGCCCCTTCCTCGCGGCCGCCGCCTAGTGCCGGCCCCTGTTGGCTCTTCTTGCGTTGGGCGGCTCCGAGCAGGGCCGGATCGAAACCCGACCGGCGTCCGATCTTTTCAGGTTTATTATCAGGACTTGCGGCGCTACCTCTAATAGCCATTACACACTTACTCCAAACCTACGCCCGATAATCACGACAACCGTCGCGATAACCGCATAAAAGAATACGACCCACATCGGATAAACGCCCACGGCCGGAACCGCGAAACCAGTCAAAACTATTCCTCCGATGACACACGCTAAAACGATATTTTTAAGGAATTTCATAGCCGCGCCTATAACTAGCATTACGACGCCGCATGATATTAGAACCCACAGAAACTTAGCCGGAATATTTGCACTTGCGGCCGCGCTATTGATAAAGCCGGAGCCTGGCAACGTGCCGAGGGACGTATCCGCGGCAAACTGGCCGGTAGTGAGGTAATTGGCGGAAACGACATCCATTGGCGGAAGGGAAGTATCGGCCGCCGGCGGAGCCGCCGCCGTACTTTCAAACGCCCCGATCGTGGCAACGACAGGGTACGAACTTACCGTCGAGCCAGGTCGATAATAATAGTCGTTAACCGTAGTCCCGCCACCCCCAATCGCGCACGCGTAGCCCATCCACGGAACCGTGCAGGGCATACCGCGCATTGTCGGATATCCGTAGTTGCCGCCAGTGTCAAGGATCGCGCTTTTACCGTCCCACTGAGTATCGTACGTCCACTCACGAGACTGCGATGTATTTCCGTAGTTGTCATACTTAATATAATCGACGTAAGTCATCCCGGCCCGGTTGTATGCGGTCGTCGGAGTAATGGCTCCCGATCCCCCTATAAAAGGATTGCTACCGTATGCGGAGAAATAACTCCAGGTACTGTGCATAGTCGCGACTTGTACGCCATCCACGTAGGCATAGCCGCAAGTATAAGAACACGACGCCGGCGTATCTATAACGAGCGTGTGGTAACCGTCCGTAATCGGGATCGAGTCAAAACGGCCGGGGCCGCCTGTGTAGCCGTAACTTGACGTATCCATGGCCGCGGCTAGCTCGCCCGGTGCCTCGACCCATAACTGGAATCCGTAGCCGCTACCCTGAAAACAGACGATCGAATAGCCGCAACTCCGCGGATAGGCCGCTCCGGTTCCCTCCGAAACTTGGAAATATCCGCTAATTTCGAGTCTCATTCCGTAATATGGCGGATAGTAGTAAGGATTTCCGCTCCAAGCCATGCCGCTCGTACCGTGATAAATCGGAAACTTTGTTGCTCCGCCGCCGCCCATCGATGGGCCGCCGAGATACATCGTATTGACCTCAGTAGCTCCGGCGTCCACCGAGGCCACCGTCGAATACCAAAGAGCATTACCTAGATACACCGTTCCTCCGCTAAAGCTCGCGCCATTAGACGCCCCTGATGTTCCGGTTGTCTGGTATAAGCGGATTTTGTATCCGGTATCGACGTACCACTGATCCGGCATATCAAACGAAACGGTACAGGGGCCGCCGCACGTATTCCCGAACTTGTTAGATGTATCCACGACATCAAGAGCCGACCATCCGCCACTAGAGGTCTGATATTGCCACTCGGCCAAACCTTCGAGAGGAATAGACGTCGCGGTTACCTGGTCGAAATGGAAACTTGTAAACGGTTGCGGCGACTCAACTTGAAAATATGAACCGGTGTAGTTACGCGACCACAAAGTCTCCGCCGAGCTACTAGAAGTCGCACAATTCGGCGCCCAACTGCTACCGGTATATCCGTCATACCAGAAACAATACACGCTATCCTGATAGAGATCAGGAACCTGTAAAAGAATCGGGATATCATTCGCTCCGGTGCAGTCCGCCGCCGCGCACACTGCGATATTATCCCCGGCCGCGTTTAGTAATCCGGCATCCTGTAACGGCCCCGGTTCCATAGTCCACGAGGTCGGGACGCCTTTCGCGTCGGTGGCCCCCACGTTGTCGATGGTAAACGGAGCTTTTAGAGTAGCCCCGGAAATATCCGCGGCCAGTAGGATCGGAAGGATAGAAAGCATTAACAGTAATGGGAGATATTTCTTAATGTATTTCACTTTATACCCTTCCTAGTAGGAACCCGATCATCTGCGAGAATAGACGCGCAAAAGCTAATACCATCATCCCGGACAAGGGATAAAGAAAGATCATTTTTATATATATACCGTTACCCTCTAAAAACGAGTAATCCCACATGACCGCTTTGGCCATAAACTTTCCGAATGCTTTAGCGGCCGTTATCGGAAATGTAATCGTGCCAACGGCCGTTCCGATCTCGCCGGTTCTAAATGCGACCATTTCATTTAGGAGTCCGGTCGATTCGGAGTACGCGCGAGCGCCGGCCGAATGCGCCGCCGCGGTTGTCTCGTTATATCCCCGGCCGAGAATACCGGTATCGAAACATGGCGGAGACTCCGATCCGCACGTACCTGGCGCGGTGTTTAACGACGTATAGCTCATTTCCTCGTTACCGACCATTAAACGGACGTCCGCGGCCTTGAAACCACTAACCGACGTCACCGGGATATATTGGGACGTTGCCGAAACCGAGGCCGATAAGTTCGTCGCCTGTAATCCGGAAACGCCGTCCATCATAAAGCTGAACATCGTTCCGGTAATAAATAGGAAAATAGCACCGTACCAGAGCATTTTTACACCCCCTCGCATGACTGGCGCATAGCTACGACGCCCAAATCGCGACGTAAGTCGCTCCGACCATATATGGACCCATCTTTATTATTTTCTGTCGAATTATCAGCGACGAAATCGCGGCCGACGTAAACATCAGCGCCCCGGCCAATAAAAAAGTCATCGGCCCGACGAGAATGCCCAAACCGACCGCCATTTTGACGTCGCCGCCCCCAATATCCGCGGAGAGCCTCCGGCAGATCAAAAATACGATGAATATCGCTCCTCCGGTTGTTAAAGCAATCATGGACGCCTCGCCCATCAACGCGGCAAGGGATGCGAGCGTTATCAGGGGTATGGTTATTTTGTTTGGGATCGTCTGTGTTTTTATGTCCCATATCGCACCCCATGCCGCGAGAACTAGTACGCCGATAAATATTAAGTGGCTCGCTTGAGCCATAAAGTAAATCCAATAATTAAAATTCCCATAAAGCCCATGACCGCTGTTAGCTGTAACGGTATCCAGTTAATAATCGTTCCGCCGGCTATCGCGACGGCCATTATGGGAAACGTCAGGATCGATTCGCCGGTCGCGCGGACTATGTACCAGGACGCAACCGCGCCGAGGATCAATGTCGCCAGAGTCCGTACAAAAATAATGGGCAATCCTGTAAAAGCCGACGCGGAATCCCACGAGTTCGCAAGGGCCGAGCCGCTCCAGAAGTTATCCAGTTCGTCCCGGTAACTCATGTCAAAATCGCGCTCTACGAAATCCGGATTACTCAATCCGCCCGAATACAGGGTCGGAGCGTATGTGCCGAGGTTAGGAATTACAGCCTCGAAATATTCCTGTCCGGCCGAGGTTAATAACTCACCGTCCACCAGGTCCACGCCCGACCATGCCGCCGTACCTTCCAGAGAGGACGCAAGAGCGGCAATATCCGAGGCGAGAGTAGCTCCGGCCCCGGTTTGCGCTCGCCATTCGATCGTTTGGGTATCGACCGGAGGCGACGAAAACGAAGAGGGATTTCCGAGTATTTTCGATGTATCGGCGTCGCCCCACGTTATACCGGCCGCCTCGGTCGCGTCGAGATAAATGGAAATCGCGCCCTCACCGTAACCGGAATTGACGTAGACGTAGGGCGTGGCGGCTTTAATACCGTAACCGACCGATACGTCGTTATACATATTCAAGAATGTTTCATTAGCCGGATCGGCCGGCAATACCGCGTAATCGATCTCGTAATGAACCAGTAATAGAATGTCGCCGGCCTCGCCGACGCTACCGTAAGTTCTCGCGGATTTCTGGTCGAGGGTATCGGGCGCGGCTATGCCGAGGAAAACAAACGCACATATTCCGAGTAGTGTCCCTAGTAGTAGTTTATTCCTCATTTCTCCCTCTCGCAGTGTCCAGGTCTTCCCACGCCGCCAGTAGCGTCTTGGGAACAAGGAACATGAATACAACCAGTAAAGCCGTACCGAGGGCCGTATTGCCGAGAGTCGAGTATGAAAACACGCTCAACCATAGAACGGCAGGGATTGCGGCAATATGTGCGAGAGTATTCATATCGCCGCCGCCCATTGTTTCTTATCAATCGTTAATACCGTCAGGCCGTGTTTTTTCCAGTATGGCTCCAGATCAGATTTTTTCTGGATAGGCCCATCGGGATCGTTGTCTCTTATTAGAGTCATAAGGCCGTCAACGTCGATCTTTTCGCCGATGGCCATGTTGCGGCGGATAACCATATCCACGCCGTCGTCGTCGCTGTTCGATTCCGCATCAGGTAGCTCCGCCGCCGGATCGGGAAACTCCCACGCCTCCGAAATAACGTCGTCGCGCGAGTCGGAATGAATCGATGCGACAACCTCGGATGTATTGTAGGAACCCCACACCCGGTCGGTATTATGCAGTGTCCACGACCAGTCGGCCTCTTCTTTTAGAGGCGGCCATCGCTTCTTCCAGAATTTGCCAGTCCATTGGCCCCAGTAATCAAAACAGAAAAGTTTAACGCCGCGGCCGCCCTGTATTTTTTCGCATAAAACAAAGAGATCGACTTGCATTAATAGAGAATGGGAAACAGTAGAGGGAAATTGAGTCGTAAACAAAATTTCCATGTTTCTCTTTCTTATTTGAGTTAAAAAGTTGGTGAACATGACATTTACGCCGGCCATCGACCGGACGCTCGGAAACGCCGAGGCTACCTCGTCGATTGCTATCACACCGTCCCTCGCCCACGATGGGAAATCGTTTAATCGGTCGATTAAATAGGGATCAGAATGGGAGAAATCAGTCCAGTAGTTGGATAAAACGGTATTTTTTAGGGCGCGTTTACGGTATCTCTCCGCCATTAATTTCGCGATCGCAGTCATGGCCAGAGTCTTGCCCTGTCCGCGCCGCCCGAAAAAGAAAATCACCAGAGGTTGGAAGGTTTTCTGGCCGGGTATCCGCAAGGGTTCGACGATTTTCTCGGCCGGCTCGCTAGAAAAAACGCTGATCGGCCTCGGTTTATTCTTATCCTTAAACGGCGATACGCTCGCCGACGGTAGCGACGTAATCACAAAGTTTTCTCCTGTCTTTCAAACCGGTTTCGCTTGGATCGGAGCCGTGGGATGACCTGGTGTTCGGGATGGCCTGTAACCATCTCGACGGCCTCGCGGCGGCCCTTACCGTCCTCGGCAATGGAAAACGCCGCATCGAGCCATGTCAGCTCGTCGGCGGAGCATTTGCCGGTATTTATGAAGTTCTCAAGAGTTAGTATCCGGACGTTTTCCTTTCTTTCTTTGGCCGTTACCCTCGATCTCGGTATCCACTTACTCGCATCGTTTGAGGTTTCGATAAGTTCCTTAACGACGTCGCCCTCGGAGCGCGTATTCGTTAAAAGCATATCTCCGACCGATGGCGTCGCCTCGTATCCGCCGTCGTAATTTTCCTCGGACGTTGTCATTTACGCACCCTCCGCCAGTCCAGATAATCCACTACCTTATCGCCGAGCCAGTAGCCGAGTTTGTAGGAAATGAACGCGCTAGCAAGCGCGACCGGGATTCCTACCAGGTAGACTTGCAGTTCCCCTTTAATCATTAAATACCTCGTTTAAGTCCTCGCGATCGATAAATATTGCGGCTTTTTTTCCTCGGCCGGCTGAAGTATGCGACCGGTAAAAACGTATTTTCCCATCCTTAATCCACTCGTCTATCGTTTCGCGGTCGACGTTTATTACGGCGGCCGCCTGGTCGAGTGTTAGAAGTTTCAATTCCTGACTCATTTACCCTCCAGTCCCAAACGCGCCCACAAATAAAAAGAGGGCGACCATACAGGCGATCACGAGAGTAATTAAAGCTCCGAGCGCGATTTTCTGGAACTTGGAAAGTCCGGCCCTGAACTTGCTCAAGAGATCGCGGCACTCCGATATTTCGTAAATCATGTCCGGAGTCATAATATGACGGTCTTTAGCCATTGTCGGATCGGTTCGCGAATGTGCTATTCCCTTAACCGCGCCGCCTATCTTTCCGACTACCCATAGAGGCTTTTGTTGTATGAGCGGCAATATGGCAACCCACCCGACAAGTATCCCGATAAAAGCCGCCGGAAATGCGCCCATAACGCCGAGGGCCGAGCCGCCGTAAAAATACCCGACCATAAATCCAAACAGCGAAAAACACGAGCCGCCGAGTAGCGGCGCAAGTATTGCGGCCTTGTCTCCGGACGGTACATAACGCGCCGCCTGGTCAACCGTCGCCAGTAGTTCAACGCGCGGCATTTTCGCCCGATAAGCTATCTCGTTATCGAAGTCGTAAATAAATACGTCCTCGGTAGCTTTTGATACCTTAGTCTCCGTTTTATTCCGGCTGAATAGATTCAACCGGAACGGCGGATTCAATGTCGCCATTTACCGTATCTCCCGAAAGATATATTGTCGTTACCGCTATCAATCCCATAATCATTACCATGAACACCGTCAACCCTGTTAAAAGCATGAATCCGGCCGATTGCCATTTCTGATCCATATCCTTGCGAGAGGCATTCGATCTCGCGTACTGGAATCCTGTCTGGTATATGTCGTCGACCTCTTTCTGTTTGGCCTCTTGTGACGGCCCCCGGAAAGTCGGATCGAGAATCGACATCGGCCACGGATTCCCTTCCTCTCCCACCATTACCAGGTTCTTTACTTTCTTATCCGGCTCCGGTGGGCCGGCTATTTCAATATCTCTTAACGTCGGAAAAAATATCGGCTTGTTATCAAGGAACTGAGGTTTTTGGGCGAGGCTGAAGGCCTGATTCCCAGTATGGCTCCGAGCTAGATCCGACCACTGATGCTCCGGAGCTATTGCCAGAGTTCGATATGTACCGTCGGAGCGCAGAAGTCGAGCTTTTGTTTTCATATCCCTTCCTCGTTAAAGTCTCCCCGGTTTCCCAATCTATGGCGTAAACCTCGGAGAAATCTATCCTTTCAACAAACTTGAGGGCCAGTATTACGACCATTCTGCCGATGTATAGCTGAGAGGGTGTAAAAAGTCCTTTTTTCCACCGGTAGATGTAGTTATTTTCCTTAGTACCGAGCAGACGGCCGAGCCTACGGTCGGAAATAACGCCCATAGCCTCTCGAAAACTTTTTAATACTTTCGGGCCGGCTTGCGGCTTAAAAAGTCCCCTGCTGATCGGATGTTCGGGATCGCGTGACACGAGTCCGGTTGGAACCGTAGAAGTTGTCATGTTCTTGAGGTCGGATAAATCTTTATTAAGATATATCGTCGCGTATAGTTCTGACAATGTGCGCCACTACGCCCATCTTTTACGCTCGGAGATAAACCGTCATTATTTCGACATGGGTGGAATAGCGGTCGGATTAGGTTTCGTTCTGGCAATCGTTGCCGCGGTCTTGGTTATAGGCCAGGTGGACGCGCTTTCGGTCGCCGGTAAAGGAGCCACAAGCGGAGCTATCGCGACGTTTTTCGAGAGTCCAATGTTCATCGTTACGATCGTAACCGTGGGTGTCGGGATATTCGGCGCGATGGCTGTCCTCAGTCGTTATTTCCGCTAAATCTAAAAAAGGAGGAATGCCATATATGCTAACTGATATTCGAGGCGGAACTCAGCAGAACATTGCCGCGATCATAGGCGGAGTTCTGACGATTGTCGTTGGATTAGTCCTTTCGAGTACAGTCCTCGCACAGGCCGCCAGTTCCGGCGGTAGCGCTTCAATCGGATCATTTGCCGGCGCGCAAGCTCTTAACGATCTTGTTCCGTTGGTCTATTATGCCGTTGTCGTGCTGATAGGTGTAGGAATGATGGGACTCGGAGCTGCCGGTTTGACCGGTCGCGGCCCGATGGGCAGGTAAGACAAACTTTTATGAGCAGTGGAGGGAGTCCACCACTCCACCACATAACCTGGTGAGGCGAAAATGCCGGCTTCAAAATACTATAAAGACTCACTCGCCTATATGCGGCGAGATCAACCGAAGATGCTCCGTTATTTCCGCGGAGCGATGGGAGATTTAACCGACGAGCAGATCGATATCCAGATAAAAGAATCTCGATCAAGAATAAAGAAAAAAAGAAATCAACCGCTCGTAAAAGACGGCCCCTGGCATATACACAATGTGGCTCTACAAATGACGCTCAAGGAAAAGGCAAAAAGAAACAAAAAACCCAAAATGCCTCGATCCCGACACTTTAGATAAAGCCTATTAACAAACATACTTTTTATCTCTTAATCCTGATTATTACGGTCGCGGTATTCCGCGGCCTCTTTGCATTTCTACATGATGGTTTCCTCGGAGTTGACGGCGGAGCCTATCTCTTATCGAGGAACGACGTACTCGGCGACGAACCCACCGGAGCCGGATTCCCTCGCCCACCGTTAGCACCGGGATGGCTATTGGTTCCCTTTACCTACTACCTCGGCGACGATCTCGGCTATAAATTATGGGCCGTCGTCGCATCGCTTCCGCCGATAGCCGCGGTGTATCTTTTCTCGACAATGTTTCTACCTCGATCGGGTGCGCTACTCGCCGCCATTATGATCGCGATCGATCCCTTCCAGGGCGAAATGTTTGTAACCGGTTCCCTGCCCTTGCTCGGTTTTTCTTTAATCCTCGTTTTATTGTGGGCCTTAATGAAAGTCGCGGATCACGGCCAGAGTAATTTATACGACTGGAAAATCGGCGGATCGCTTATAGTATCGATCGCTCTGATTCCATACATAAACCAGACGGCCGCCGGCATAGCCGCGATCCTGATCCCGGTAGCTCTCGGCGTCCTTATGTTCGGGCGGAGATATTATCCGATCCATTTCAAGGGAATAGAAAAGCCCTTGCACTACGTGCGCGAGAAACGGTGGCCCCTCATGTTCTGGCGGCCTACGGTTGTCTATCTCGCAATCGGAACCGTTTTAGCTTGCGGCGCGTTACCGTGGTATTTCCTCTTAAAGCCTGTTAACGGCCTGTTGAGATACGAGGGGCCGCTAATCTACCTCTCGACCGATATTGCGATGTTTCAGTTTATCCTCGCCGTACCGCTCGGACTCTATGTATTCTTCAAGGCGGAGAATTTCTCGCGCCAGATAGCCGGAGCCATGTTGATCGTAACCGGCACTCTACTGTTATTCCTGTCGCACGACGAAACAATAATTAATATTTTTTACCGCTCGCGATACCTGGTAATGATGTTTTTATATCCGGCCCTCGTGTGGACGATCCGGAGCCTACATCTTGCATGGCCTACGCGCTACACCGTAGCGGCGGCCGCGGTCGGGATACTCTTTGCCGGCCACTTGTACGCGCTCGATGTTCAATCGGACTATTCGCTTTTTATGTCTCCGGATGTAGAAATGGCCCTTGAGGTAATCGAGAACGATCCGGAAGGCCATAGCGGCATAATATCGAATGCCTATTCAATGTCCTTATGGGTATCCGCCCTGTCGAAAGTACACTCTCCGAATATATGGGTACAAAAGCCGCCCAAAGCCTACCAGGACGAAGATAAGCTCGTGCGGTGCGTTCTCGGATGGGTTGACGGTTGCGAGCCTCTTTCAGCCTCTAAATCTCTAGCAACATCCCACGTTCTAATAGACGAGCGCCACCCTTGCCAACACGCCCATCGTAAGAACTATCTCGCACCCATCGACCAGTGGAACGTAACGGCCGGCTCGGAGTGGTTAGAGCTAGTTTACTCTCAAGGGTCAGTACGTTTGTATCGTATCCATAAACTAGATACATAATATGATCCACTATCCCAAATATCTCGATAAAGTAGCCCTTTAACGCCCACAGCGTACAGGGCGGATTCAATAGCCGTGCGATCTTTGTCATCGGGATACTTTTTTCCAGAAAGGGCCGTATCTGTTTTTCTACGGTTTCGAGTAGCGAAAGGCGGAGCTTTCTTCTTTCCACCAGTAGTCCGTCGTTGCTCCAGTGCGTTATCCGCGCGGCCGTATCAACCCATTTTTCGCGGATCTGGCGGAGCGAAACGATATCCTTTTCTCCGACCGTAAAGTTATCTATTTCGCCGGCCTCTATTAATGCCTCTACCTTGTTGTAGGATACCGGGAG
>VTLG01004509.1_pt1 | contig 19375 bp, 14 predicted proteins | sample 4694571 | NCBI WGS metagenome assembly VTLG01 (sample SAMN12604809, study PRJNA352737) | marine metagenome | biome: ENVO:00000447; feature: ENVO:00000209|ENVO:00000569|ENVO:01000036; material: ENVO:00002151; isolation source: viral sequences binned using virsorter ...
ATAATATGGCACAAATAGAATGGAAAGAATATCAAGATGATGAAAGAATAGAAGAAGAACTTATTAGTTCAAGTAAATTTGAACATTACACATCAAAACATTTTGATGAAATACTTTTAGAAGATACGGCTTCTTTAGATATAGAGGAAGATATGGCGACAGTATCTGCTAGTTTTGAAAATACTATATATCAATCAGTAAACACAGGAAGAACTGTTAGAGATGCTTCCACAGACGAACAAATAGCAATTAAATATTTAAATGCAAAAGTTTTTGAAAATAGAATAAATATAGGTCAACTTTATATATCAGCTAGTATGAATACAGATCCTATAATGACAGGATCTTTATTTATAGATACTCCAGGTAATATAACTGCATCAGGTAATATAAGTGCAAGTGGAACAAATCATACACTTGGAGGAGATCTAACTATTAAAGATGATTTAATTGTAGATGGGGGTAATGTAACTATTAATGGTGGTAACGTTGCTGATTCTATATTAAAACTAGCAACAAACACAGCCGGCGCAAGTGATGATGTTATTATAGAATTAGTTACTGATGCAGACGGTACACCAAGACAAGCTAGAATTGGGGTTGATCATAGTGATAATACTTTAAAATTAGTACATGGTTCTGGTTTTTCTGGTGGAACAAATGGTATATGTGTTGACTCTGGGGGTAAAGTTGGTATAGGAACAGCTACACCAGGAGAAAAATTAGAAGTAGTAGGTAATATAAGTTCAAGTGGAAATATATATGCAACAGATTATTTTGACAATGGAACTAATATAAACACAATATATGTTCAAGTAGCAACTCTTGGAGAAGTATTAAATGAAACAGATTTTACAGCTCCTGCTGCAACTTCTGCAACTATAGCTAGTACAGTTGTAGTAACTGATAATGACACGAACACTGATTTTCCTGTAGTCTTTCATAATGAATCAAATGCATTATTAGATGATACTGGTGCATTCGAATATAATCCTTCAACAGGAAACCTTACAACCAAAACTATAAGATTAACTTCAACTACTGATGCTAGTGCAACAAGTACAGGCCATGCTTTTCAATCAGGACCAACAAATGGTGCAAACGTTATCATAAATAGTAATGAAGTAATGGCCAGAAATAATGGTGCAGTTGCTGCTTTATATTTGAATCCAGATGGGGGTATGGTAGCTTTTCAAAATAGTGAAGGTAATTCTGTTCAAATTGATCATGGTCAAATAACAGCCTCAGGAAATATAAGTGCAAGTGGAACAGTAGAAGCAAGTGGTTTTAAAGGTACCCCAATACATTTAAGAGCTGCATCTCAATATATTGGATCTACCGCAGCAAATAATTATTATTATGGTAATAATACCCAAGGATTCTATCACCACCAACATACTGGTAAATTAGCATCATTAGATTTTTCAGGTACTGTAAATTTAGGAAATGGTGTACAACATAATACTATTATAGTACCTTTTGATATAAAAGATATTGAATTAATGGGTAATGCTAGAACAAATGCTAATGGTTCTGGATTTGCTATGTGGATAGCTAAATTAGATAGACCAGGTATTGGGGCTGATGTTGAAAATCCTCCTTTAACATTTTTAGCTTCTGCTTCAGCTACCCCAGATTCTAACACTGTATTTGCAAAAGTAGACATAACAGGTAGTCATAGTTTTGTATCTAATATGACAGCAAGTAAAGGAGAACAATTAGTAGTATTTTACCAACCTTATGGGGGTTCGGAAGTACATAAATATTATTGGACATTAAACGCTAGAACAGCAGAATAATTATGACAAATATAAAAACAATAACACAAGAATTATGGTCTGGAAGTAATGATTCAGATTATATAGCAGCTTCTGGGTCTTTATTAGAAGCAAAAACATACGCTAACGACACAGAAGTAAGAAATACAAATGGAGATGATATGTTAGTATATGTTTTAAAGAAAAAAATAGACGAATTAGTAGAAGAAGTAAATAAACTTAAAAATCCTTAACGTTTTTTAGTTTTCACATATATGTATATATATAAGTAATAAAAGTTATGGCAATAGAACAAAAAATACCAACACCATCAGAAGTTAAATCGGCTCCAGTTTCTTTTTCTCAAGAAGAACTTAATGAACTTAAAGTTTTAAAAGAAAAATTATCTCAATTAGCTATAGATTTAGGAGGATTATCTATCCAAAAAATTAGATTAGAAGAAAGAGAAAAATCATTAAAACAAACATTATTAGATTTAGAAAGACAAGAAGCAACAATAGCAACTAAATTAACAGAAAAATATGGTAAGGGAAGTATTAATTTAGAAACAGGCACTTTTACGCCAATAAAATAGTCTTGTAATTTTTATTTATATTTATTAGCGATTAGGTTTTTATACTTAATCGCTTACTTTGGTTTGGTTTGCAATTTTCCTTCATATTTATATAGGAACAAACCATAGACACAACTTAATATAAAATAATATAAATAAAATGGCAGAACAAATTATTTCACCAGGTGTATTTACAAGAGAAAATGACCAGACATTTTTACCACAAGGAGTTGGCGCAATTGGTGCCGCAATCGTAGGACCTACTGTTGCGGGTCCAGCATTTGTACCAACAGTAGTAAAAAGTTTTGCAGAATACGAAAGAAGATTCGGACCTTTAAGTTCAGAAACATTCGTACCTCAAACAGTAAGAGAATATTTAAAGAACGCAGGATCAGTAACTGTATGTAGAGTATTAGCCGGAGGAGGTTATACATTAAATGCAGGTAAAGATGCATTAGCAGTAATTGCTGGTAGTGGAGCTTCAACAGCAGCTGCTCAAGCGTCAGGATCTTTAATATATGGTAACTCATTTTTCCAAGATGAAGGGGATGAATTTCAAATTACAATAGGAGGTACAGAATTTAGATTTATAGCAGCAGATCCAATGGCAATACCAGCTGATGATTCATCAGCAAACATATTTTTTGCTTCAACTGGTTCTGATGCAGCTACATCTCTTGATAATTTAGTTGCTGAAATAGACGCAGCTAATATTGGTGTAGATGTAACCAACCATGCTAATGCAACATTAGGAGTAACAGCATCCGCAGCAGGTACAGCAGGAAATACTATTACAATACAAACAGGTTCAGGTGGAACAATTAATACTAATGTAGCTACCTTTACTATGGGAGGAGGAGTTGAAGCTACTGTAGCAGGAGGTGTATTAATGGGTATTATTTTCCCATCTAAAAATGAAAACGCAAGTGTAGGTTTATCAACATCAGCAATGTTACCTGCAGCAGGTCATATAATAAGTGAAAGTTTCCATCTTACATTAAATGGAACAGGTTGGTCTGGAAAATCTTTCTCAGCATCCCTAAATCCAAATAATGAAGATTATTTATTTAAATTCATAGGTAATGATCCTAACAACAGTAAAGATGGAGCAGTATCATATAATGATATGCCAGGATACACTTACATGAACTTTAAAAACTTACAAACAAGTATATTAGCTACAGATAGTTTAACAGGATATGGTACAGGATTAGGATCAGGATCTGCAATAGTGCTTTCAAACATGAATGCAGTAGACATGACTTTTAATGGTAGTGGTAATGGAATGAATCAAACAGAAGGATATTCATATGCTTCAACACCTATGATTCAATCACAAATAGCATTAGGTAGAAAATCATTATTTAAATTCCATACACTTAATCATGGTACTAAATGTAATATGGATTATAAAATATCTATTGCTAATTTAAAAGAACCAGCAGATATAGATGGAGAAGAGCAATACTCAACATTCTCGGTATTAGTAAGAAGATATAACGATACTGATAAAAACCCAGTAGTATTAGAACAATTTAATAACTTAAATTTAAATCCAGATAGTCCAAATTATATTGCAAGAAAAATAGGAGACAGATACCCACAATATAATGATACTTTAGGTAAAGTTGAATTATTAGGTAATTATTCAAATATATCAGATTATATTAGAGTAGAAGTTGCAGATGCAGTAGCTGGAAAAGCAACTTCTCCAAAATTATCACCTAAAGGATTTGCAGCAGTATCTGACACAGTAAATTCAGCATCTTTTGATACTAACTTTAATATTCCATCTGCTTCATACGAAGGAACACAAACAATAGGTGGAAATTATAATTCAAAAGCTTTCTTAGGATGGAAATTTGATGATAAAGACACAGACAATAGTAACTGGATTAAACCATTACCTGCATCAGCACAAACAAATGTAGCTGGAGCATTTAGTGTTGAAAATTATTCAGGACATGCAAGTTCAGGAGAATGGACAAATTCATTAAGTGCTTCATTAGATTCAACTGGAACAAATGGACCAACAGCTAACCAACTTAAATTTACAGTTCCTTTCCAAGGAGGTGAAGATGGTGTAGCTCCATATACAGTTAAATTTACAGGAGCAGAAAGTGCAGAAGGAACTAATTATTCAAATGGTCATTTATATGGATTTGATTTAAGTTCAACATCAGCAACTGGATATATAGGATATAAAAAAGCATTAGACATACTATCAAATCAAGATGAGTATGATATTAATATGTTAGCTATGCCTGGTGTAATTAAAGCTTTACATTCATCAGTAACAACTGCAGGTATTGATATGGTAGAAGGAAGAGGAGATGCATTTTTTGTAATGGATTTAGAGAAAAAAGAATCCTCAGTAAAACAAGCAATAGCTACTGTACAAGGATTAGATACTAATTATGCAGCAGTATATTATCCATGGGTTAAAGTGTTAGACACATCTCAAAATAAACCAGTAATGGTTCCACCATCAGTAATTGTACCAGGAGCAATAGCTCAATCAGATGCAATAGGAGCTGAATGGTTTGCACCAGCAGGTTTAAATAGAGGTATTTTAGGAAATGTAATTGAAGCTAAAATTAGATTAAATCAAGCTGAAAGAGATTCATTATACAATGAAAAAATCAACCCAATAGCAACATTCCCACAAACAGGAGTTTGTATTTGGGGTCAGAAAACATTACAAGAAAGACCAACAGCTCTTGATAGAATTAATGTTAGAAGATTATTAATTACACTTAAGAAATTTATTGCAAGTTCTTCTAAATACTTAGTATTTGAACAAAATACAATACAAACAAGAAATAGATTCTTAAATATAGTAAACCCATACCTAGAATCAGTACAACAAAGACAAGGATTATTTGCCTTTAGAGTACAAATGGATGAAAATAACAATACACCAGATGTAATCGACAGAAACCAATTAGTAGGAGGTATTTATTTACAACCAGCTAAAACAGCAGAATTTATAGTACTTGACTTTAATATCTTACCAACAGGAGCTACATTTGATGGTGGTGGTGGAGCTGGTGGTGGTATGACTGGAGGAGGTGGCGGAGGCTACTAAAAAAAAGAAAAATATTATATTTATAACGGAATAATAAAATAAAATAAAAAAATGGCAATATTAGATACAAATCAAATGATGTTTACAGCATTCGAACCTAAGTTACAAAATAGGTTTCTAATGGACATCGATGGGATACCAGGATACCTTATTAAGAAAGTTAGTAGACCTAATTTTACTACAAATACTGTAGTTCTTGATCACATTAATATTAAGAGAAGAATTAAAGGTAAAGCAAGTTGGGAAAACATATCATGTGATTTATATGATCCAGTAACACCTTCAGGAGGACAAGCAGTCATGGAATGGGTTCGTTTATCACATGAATCAGTTACAGGTAGAGATGGTTATTCTGATTTTTATAAAAAAGATGTTAGAATCCAAACACTAGGACCAGTTGGTGATATTGTTGAAGAATGGATTTTAAAGGGAGCATTTGTTGAATCAGCTAATTTTGGAGAAATGGATTGGAGTTCAGATGCACCTGCAAACATCAATATAAATATTGCAATGGATTATGCTATCTTAAATTTCTAATATTTTTTATTTTCATATAAAAGTAAAGCGCCTATTTTGGCGCTTTCTTTATTTTACATATATGTATATCTGAACTAGTTTTAATAAATAAATAACGTTATGGCAGAACAAACACAATATCCGGCTGAAGAAGTTACATTACCATCAAAAGGTTTACTTTACCCTAAAGATTCTCCCTTAAGTAAAGGAATTATAGAGATGAAATATATGACAGCCCGTGAGGAAGATATTCTTACAAACCAAAATCTTATAAAAAATGGTACAGTAATAGATAAATTATTACAATCTTTAATCCTAACAGACTTTAATTATAATGATTTATTATTAGGAGATAAAAATGCAGTATTAATTGCTGCTCGTATATTAGGATATGGATCAGATTATAATTTTAATTATAAAGGTGAAGATTTTGAAATAGATTTATCTACCCTTAAAGATAAAGTAATAGATGAATCTTTAGTTAAAGATAATAAAAATGAATTTACATTTTCATTACCCATAGCTAAAAAAGAAATTACTTTTAAACTTTTAACTCATGGAGATGAAAAAAAAATTCAACAAGAATTAAAGGGTCTTAAAAAATTAAATAAAAACTCATCTAATGATTTAACTACAAGATTAAAACATACTATTATAGCTATAGATGGAAATACAAATATTAAAGATATTAGAAATTTTATAGATAATGATTTTTTAGCAAGAGATGCAAGAGAATTAAGAAAATATATTAGAAAAATCCAACCAGACGTCGATTTAACATTTGAAATCGAAGACATGAGAGGGAATCCTATGAAAATAGATATTCCTGTTGGTATTAAGTTTTTTTGGCCTGACGCCTCAATATAGGACTTTCCTATTTACCCAAATACATGATCTAGTGTACCATGGAGGTGGTGGATTTATACACTCAGAAATATACAACATGCCAATTTGGATGAGATTATTTCATACAACTAAAATTAATGAATGGAATAAAAAAGAAAAAGAACAAATGGAACAAGCTAAAAAAGGTAAAAATCCACAATCAGATAAAATACAAGGACCCAATATAAATCCTTCTTCAACATATAATTTTAAAAAATAGTAAAGGTGCATAAGCACCTTTATTTTTCTTATATTTATACTCGATAACACTATTGTAATAATGGCAGAAGACGAAGAAAAAAATAAAAGAGAACCTCTTAGAAGGAAATATACAAAAGAAGAAAAAGCTTATAATGATGAGATAATAAAATCCATTAAGGAGCAAAATCAACTTTTGAAAGATCAAGTAGGTCTTAGACAAGAAGCTAAAGACTTAGCTAAAGATATACTTGATGACCTTAAAGAAAAAAATGAAATGGAGGGGGATGTTGTTCGTAGTGAAGAAGATTTAGCACAAAAGATAACAGAAGGAAGGACTCGAGAAAAAGATTTACTATATGAAATAGATCAAGCAAAAAAAGCAGGATATGATGTTGAAGCAGGTATATTACAATCATTATTACAAGACCAACAAGATTTAAATAAAGCAACTGAAATAGAATATGGTCAAAGACAAGACATAAACGAAGACTTAGGGGTTATGGATAACCTCATGAGGGCTATAGAAGACATTCCTTTCTTAAAAGAATTTATAGATGGTGATGAGGCTATTCAAGCCATGGAAGATTCTCTAATAGATGGAGGAACAGCATTAGAAGGATTGCTTGATTATGCAAAAGACAACGCCAAAGAATTTGGATTATTAGCAGGTAAAGCATTTATGCTTACACAAGCTCTATCTGTAGGTCCTTTTCTTATGAAATCCATGTTTGAAGTTAGTAAACAAACTGCTGCTTTTTCTAAAAACTTAGGATTAAGTGCAAGTGATGCATTAACATTAAGAACTAGAATGGGTCTAATAGCTGAAGATTCTAATAGCATGGCAGTGTCTACAATGGACACAACAGCAGCTTTTAATAATTTAAATGCTCAATTTGGAACAGCTTCTACAATGCTAAGAAGTGATATAGTCATGGAAATGGCTAGATTAAGTGAATTAACTGACATGTCAGCAGAATCACAAGGAAGATTCGCTTCTATGGCTATGAGAACAGGTATGAATGCAGCAGAAATTACTAAACAAACAAGAGCAGCTGTAGTAGAAGGAGAAAAAGAAAGAGGAGTAAGATTAGACATAAATAAAGTATTAGATGAAGCTGGTCAAGTAACAGGTGTGATAGCAGCTAATATGGGTTATAATGTAACAGCAATAGCTAAATCAATTGCAGTAGCTAAACAATTTGGTATGACTCTTCAAGATTTAGCTGATATTAGTAGTAATTTATTAGACTTTAATTCATCTATAGAAGCTGAATTACAAGCAGAATTATACACAGGAAAACAATTAAATTTAGAAAGAGCTAGATTAGCAGCTTTAACAGGTGACTATGAAACTTTAACTAAAGAAATAATGAATAATGTAGGTTCAGAAACTGAATTTGCAGAAATGAATGTTCTTGCTAAAGAAAAAATGGCAGCTGCTTTAGGAATGAGTGTTGATAGAATGTCTGATTTAGTTTACCAAAATGCAAATTTAGCTGAATTAGCACAAGAAGCAAGAGATAGGGGAGATGAAGAATTAGCACAATCATTAGAAAAACGAGATGTTCAACAACAAATGACTGACTTACAAGAAAAAATGGCAGATGTAGCCGTTACTTATTTAGCTCCTGCATTAGATGTAGTAGCGGGTATTTTAGAATTTATGGTAGATAATTCTTTTGTAATGTATGGAATATTAGGATTAATGGGAGCAATGAAATTAGCTGGTATAATTACAAGTGTTTTGGGTTTAGCTTCAGCCTTAACAGCTGCAGGAGTAGCAGGTGCAGGAGTTGCTAGTGCTTTAACATTAGGTGTTGGAGCTATAGCTATTGCAGGAGGAATTGCTCTTATTGTAGGGGCTATATCAAGAGCTAGAGATCAAGAAATGGCAGCAATTGAAGATGGTATGATTAGTCCTGATGGAGGATTAGTAGTAAGTGGTCCAAAAGGATCCATACAATTAAATAAAGATGACTCAGTAATAGCAGGAACTGATTTAGGAGGAGGAAATAATTCATCTGAACATAATAAAAAACAATTAATATTGTTACAAAAAATACATGATGCAACTGTAGCATCTGCTTTTGGAGGAGTAGGTGTAATAGCATATAGTGCATTTAATGCAGTAAAAAAAGATAAACATTACGAAACAAAATATAGATAACTAATAAAATTAAAATTATGGGAATAGGATTAGAAAACATGAAATCAAGGTATGATAAATCATCAACCGCAACACAAACAGAACCTTTTGAATCAGCTGAAGAAGCTCAAGCTGGGGATATAGTAGGACAAACAGAACCAAATACAACTAAATATTTTCAACAAGAAAATAATGTTTCTCCTTTTGACGCAGAAAAATTAGCAAAAGAAGATCACTTAGTTAAAATGGCACAAGATAAAATAGTAACTAGTAATATGAGTACTCAAATTTATGACCCTTCAGAATTTTCACCTAGAAATTTACCAGGAGGAGATCAAGACTTAGATTTAGGAGTTAATTCAATAAATTCAACTTTAGGTCAACGTGGGGGAAAATATGATGAAGATGGACCTCATAGATCATAGATAAAAATTAAAATGGGTTTAAAAAACAAACTATATAATTTTCCTAATAATTCACAAAAGGGTCCAGGAGGTCCATCTAAATCTATAGGTTTTGATTGGGCAAATAATACTCCTCCTTTAGTAAAAAGGGTATCATGGGATACTTCTAATGAAGAAGCAAACCCAACATTTGAAGGGGTAGGAGGAGCAGACCATAATCCTACTTTTGGAGTAATAGATAGTTTTGTTAGAGGAGGCTTACAAGCAGCAGGTAGTAGAAGACTAATAGATGCTGAACGTATTTTTAAGTTTTATTTATCTCCTAATGGTATTCAATTTTTAGCTAAAGAAGTTATATTACAAGCTTTAACCCCTGTAAAACCTAAAATTTATAATTTAGGAGTAAATACATTAGCCTCTGTCGCAGCAGCAGGAGTAACAAACATAAAAAGAGGAGGCTTATTACCTAATTTAGGAGGAACTTTATTTAAAGATAAAGACACTTATCTTAATCAATTTGAAGAAGGTGAAGAAACAAATACAGAAACTGGAGTTACAACAGGAGGCAAAACAAGAGAAAACAGATATGGTTTAGGTTCATTTGCAGAAACCCCTTCAGGATTTATGGATAAAGTATTTGGATCTAATCCATTTACTAAACCAGGTGAAGAGGGTTATGCTGTATCTTTAGATAATAGTATAACTAGGGTTGATAAAATAAATCTATATGATGTTATAAAAATGACAGATAATAGTTTTCCTGTAGATTTAAAATATGGAGAAATAGAAGATTTTGTTAATTTTAGATTTGAAGTAGTAGATCATTCTAATCCTAATTCATCACAGCTAATACAATTTAGAGCATTTATAGATAGTATATCAGATAACTATTCAGCTACTCATAATGAGTACAAATATAATGGTAGAGCAGAAAAATTTTATACATACAATGAATTTGATAGAAAAATATCAATAGGTTTTAAAATAGCAGCTCAATCAAGACATGAAATGGTACCTTTATATAAAAAACTAAATTTCTTAGTAGCCCAAACAGCTCCTGGATATACTCCTACTCATAGAATGACTACTCCTCTTCATAAATTAACAGTAGGAGATTGGTTTAATAGAATACCAGGAATAATTACTAGTGTAAATTTAACATGGGCACAAGATTATGTATGGGAAATAAAAGCAGATAAAGAAAAAGATAAAGACATGGTAGTTTTACCACACGCTTTAGAGGTAAGTGTAGACTTTACTCCAATCCACAGCTTTGTTCCTGAAAATGTTGCATCAGCACCATTTATTGGGGGAATTAGTAATATATTAGAAAAAGAAGATAACACTGATACATCTTCTGTTAGTAATGAAAATAATGAGGGCGGAATTGTTTTAAATGATCAAGATTCATCCTTTAGTGATATTTTTGCGTAATGAGAAATAGAAATAAATATACAAAAATTAAAAAATCAGAAGGAATTAGGACATATAAACCTTTAAAATACCCAAATATTCCTTTTAGTATAAATGATATATATATTATTACCACTGCAGGAGATAGAGTAGACTCTTTAGCACATCAATTTTATAATGACACAAGATTATGGTGGATTATAACTACAGCAAATAAAGATATAATAGAAAGAGATAGTTTTGGACTTAAATCAGGTTTAGAAATTAGAATACCTGGAAATGTTTCTAGTATATTAAATTTATTTGAGCAAATAAATAAATAAAGTTATGGCTAACAAAATTAAAGGAATATTTGAACCCTTTTCATTATTTGTTTCTAAACAATTAGAAATAAGAAGAAATTTATTATTTTCAGGAAATAGATCTAGCCGTCCTGAATTATTTCATCAATATACTACACAAAAATCATGTATATTAAGATTATCTTCTGGTGTAAATATAAAACAAGATAATAAAATATTAGATGAAAATGAAGAAAAATATATAAATCATGGTTTAGCTAGACATTGGATTTTAGAAGGAGGAATATACGATGAAACAATAGTAAATTGGGAAAGAACCGAATTCAATCAAAATTTTGATGATATAAAAGCAGAAAAAGCAACTGGAAAATATAATCCTGAAACAAAAGAATGGGAGTATTCTACTACTATTGGTGGTGAAGAGGGGGTTTTAGTAGGAGAAACAGCAGACAGATCAGGAGGACCTAGAGCAGGAATTGGGATACACGGAGCATATGGAGATCCTTCAATAAGAGCAGATAAAGATGGAGATTTTGGTATAGTACCAATGCCTGGTATTGTAGATGCTCAAATAAGAACAAAATCAGATGATGGTTCACTTAGAGAAGCAGAAATAAATTTTGTATGTCATAATAGACGTCAACTAGAAATATTAGAAACTCTATATATGCGTCCAGGTTATGTTTTAATGTTAGAATGGGGATGGAATCCTTATATATCAAACGATTTAGAAACAGAATATTTTCCACCTCCTTTAGATGATTTTTTTAAAGATTATGTAAATTTAACTGATATAAATGCAGACATTAGAAGAAGAAAAATAAGATCAGGAGGTAATTATGATGCACTTGTAGGATTTTGTAGAAATTTTTCTTTTAAAGCAAATGATAGTGGGGGGTATGATTGTACTACTGAAATTATAGCACAAGGAGAATTATTAGAATCTTTAAAAAGTGCCACCATAACCCTCCCTACAGAAATTACAGTAGAAACAACAGAAGATGGGAAAACTAAATCCCAACAAAAAGAAGATGGAGAAGTAGTAGATATGTTTTTATATTTACTAAAATCTATAGATGAAAATTTAAGAAAAGCAGGAAACGAAAAATATTTAAAAACTAAAGATACCCAAGCAGACACTGAAACTTATTGGGAAAGATCATCTTGGGGTGATATAGCTATGGATGTTGTTGGAATAGGAGCAATTTTTACAGGTCCTTGGGGATGGGCATATTCTGCTACTTATTTTGGAGCAAAAACACTAGCAGGTGGTTTTGAGTCTGAAGATAATTTATCAGAAGATAAATTAGAACATTTAAACCAAGTAGAAAAATTATATATTCAAGGTTTTTCATTAATAACAGGATTAGTACAAAAAATATTAAGAGCAAAAACATCTGATTTAGAACATGATGCTTTACAACAATATAGTGAATTTGAAGAAAATATGGATCCTCTTCTTTTTGGTACTATTTTAAAAGAAACAGCAAAAGAACAATATTTTGATAGAAGTGGAGATACAGGAGAAAGAAAAAATATTTATGTAAGATGGGATCTATTATGTCAAATGATAAACAAATGGTGTACTCCTTTATATAATACTGATGGAGATCCTATGGTTGAATTAACATATCAAACCCCTTTTGGTAGATCAGAATATATGGACGTTCCTGGAAGAATGGAAATAACAGGTTCTGAGGGAAAACCTAAATACTCATATTTAAATTATGCAGTACCTAAAAAAAATCCTATTTTTAAGGATGATAATGGTGCACCAGCAGACCATAGAATATTAGGTCAAAGTTATGATAATAGGGTATGTATAATGCCACATCAAGCTCAAATTGTTGATTTTGTAGAAGGAACCGACTTTTGGAGCAAAATGGCTGATGAATATCAGGATAATTCAGATAGTGAAGAAACAGAAACTAGAGAAGATAAATCATTAGTAAATGAAGAAAGACTTGATAATACAACAGAAAATGGTGGACCCCCAGTATTTCAATTAGACCCAAACATTTCTCAACAATTACTAGAAACTATACCTGGTGTAAATAGTATGGATAATGGTTTAGATATAAATGATCAAATAGTTGAAATACAACAAACGGCAGAAATCCGAGAAAAGGAAGAAGTTGAATTAACACCAGAAGAAGAAGCAGCTTTTTGGGAAGGTATGAGACCCAAATTTGAAGCTCTTACTCAAGATATGTCAGTAGAATATGGTTCTAATAGTATAGGATTAATTTATTTTAATTTAGATCATTTAATATCTAAATATGAAGAAATGAGATTTGATATGGTTGAATCTGCCGAAGATGAGACTAAAAAAGTAAAAAGACTAAAAGAAAAATTTAGTTTTATGGATTTTCTTACATCTTTATGGAATGATGTAAGTGATGCTTGTGGGGGATATTATGATTTTACTATACAAACAGAACATGAAAGACCTCATGTAGCTAGAGTAATAGATATGACTTATCAAGGAAGTATAGATGAAAGTAAACCTTTATTTCAATTTAATCCTCAAGGTTTAAAAACAGTATCTAGAGATTTTTATTTTGATTCAAAAATAGATGCTGATTTTGCTGGTACTGTTTCCATTGCAGCACAGTCTCCTAATAATGCTAATTCCTTAGATGCTATGTCTTTTAAAGCATTCCATAAAAATATATATAATAGATTTTCTGATCAAACTAATTTAACACAAAAACAAAAAGAAGAACAACAAGAAGCAGCTGATGAAGAAGCAAAAGCATTTAAAAAAAGATTAGAGGAAGATGTAAAGAAGTATAAAAAATTAATGAATAGATTAAAAAAACATCAAGATCAAGTAACTAAAAGTTGGTATGTAGGAGAATATAAAGAATATTTTAAAGATAAAGAAGGAAAGGATAGATCAAAAACATATAAATTTGGTCCTGAAAAAGCAAAAGCAGCTTCTAAAGAATTAGATTCATTAATAACTTCTATATCTCAAAGATATCCTTTAGAAATCTCGGAAGGGGTACCACACCCACAAGCAGGTTTTTATATACCTGAAATAGTATCATTAGAAAGAAATGCAATAATTCCTTTAGAATTTAATATACAATTGGATGGTATAGCAGGAATTATTCCTCTTAATGTATTTAAAGTAAATAAAGAAAAATTACCTTTAGGATATCAAAGAGACGATATAGTATTTATAGTAAAAGGAGAGGAGAATAAAATAACAGCAGGAGGAGATTGGACAACAGAAATAAATGGTCAATTAACTTTATTAGATATAAGTCCAAACAAAGAAGGAATAAATAAAATTAAAGAGGACAAAACTACAGACACAAAAGATACAAATGAAGGAGATAAAGTAGATAAAAAATCATCAGACGAAATTAGAGATGAAATAGTAGACAGTAGAAAAATGTCAGAAGAAGAAAAACTAAATAGTTTAGATTCTACAATGGTAGAACCTACAAAAAATATTCTTAAAACATTAAGAGATAAAGGATGGAAAGCAAAATTACTTTATGCACACCGTACTGTAGCAGAACAAAGAGTAATATTTGGTAAGAAGAATTCAAAAATCCCATTTAGTTTCCATAATACTTATAAAAGTGGCAAAGCATCATCATTAGCTATAGACATTATAGACAGCAGATATGGATGGCAACCACCTGCAGATGATCAAAACTATCAATTTTGGACAGATTTAGGAGACGCATGCAAAGCCAATGGATTAGATTGGGGTGGAGATTGGCAATGGAGAGATGTAGCACATTGTGAATCACCAAGTATGACTGTAGCACAAGCTAGAGCACAAAGTAAACCAGATATTAGTAAAGAAGATTGGGAATGGATTCAAAGTAAATTAGGATAAAATGGCTTATATACCAAAATCAAAAATAAAAAAATCTACTACTTTAGGAGGCGTATTTCTAACTAAAAAAGAAAAAACAAATTATAAAGGAGATTATTTTGAAACAAGTAATGGTTTATATTATGCAGGTCATAATAATTTAGATTTATCTCAAGAACTTATAAAAGTAAAAAAAGATAATAAAGTAATAAAACCAAGATCAACAGAAAAAAATGTTGTAAAATATAATGTATATAAAAGCGATATTGCAAATTTTTTATCTCAAACAGTAATTCCTCCTTCAAATAAAGAAAAACCAACAGAAAAAGATTATACACGAGGGTATTTTACAAGATATTTTTGTAAAAAAATAAATGATCAATTATATATAGAAATAAATAAAGATACATTTACAAAATTAAGAACAAAAACTAAAGATTTTGATTCTAATTTATATGAACCAGGAAAAATAACTTGGCACTTAACAGGAAATGTATTTAAATTAAATACAATAGTTTTACAAAGAAATTCAAGAAATTTCCCTAATATATCTTATTTATTCCTAATATTAAATGAACATCAAAAACCTACAATTTCTATTCAAGAAAATCTTTACACAGAAGGAAAAGAATTATACTATGCTAATGGAGATGAATATATAGGAGAATATCATATTCATCCTACAATAGGACCTATGGTAGGAGCTTTACATACAATGGTTGAACATAAAAAACTTTATTATATGTCTCAATTACCTAAACCAAATGGTATGGATTATGAAGATTGGTTATCTTCTCAACCTGTTCCATCAACACCAGGAATTGGAGCCAGAAAAAAATATATATCTTTTAATAATAGTAGATATTTCACAGAAAAATTCTCAAATGATTATGGTTTAGGTCAAATACTTTACAGACAACATAATGGTTTATTTTTTCAAGCATATGAAAATATATTAATACAACCAAATAATAGAATGTATTACACAGAACTTTTTAGTACTCATTTAGCAACAAATTATTTACTTTTTGATGAAACAAGAAAAAAATACTATTATTACCCTCAAATTGGAATAGAAGCAACAGAAAATATAGCAGGAAATTTAGATCCAATATCAGGAAGAGGAATATCATCTTCACCCTTACCATCTCCTCAACCAGGAGGAAGTGGCTATTAGAAATATTTTTCGTACATTATTAAGGTATGTTCTACCTTATTGAAACAAAAGACCAGCTTAACAAATTAAAAGAAAAATTACCTTTTAATCAGTACACATATCTTGAATACATTCAAGGTAATGACAACACTCACCCTGCATTAGCAGAAATAATTGCTGTCTATCTTAATGTGGAAGATAAGGGATACATTATACCTATTAATCACCCAGAATGTATAAATTGGGATAAAGACGCTGTGTTTAGTGTTTTGTCAAATTATGAATTTAAGGTTTATGATAAAAAAGCGGCTCTACATTTAAACCCCCAACTATCTTATACGGATATACAACATTCAATATCCTTATTAGAACAACATACAACCCAAGCTCACGCATGGTATTACCGAAAATTCCCACATACTAAGGTAAATAAAATGATACCTATTGGAAAACACCTAGAGCGTTGCAATAGTAAGTACAATGAAATAATCGGTTCTCCTCACGTGATTTACACGTATTTTGATAATGAATTGTTACCTGCTTTATATGAATTAGAGAAGAACGCATTAAAATTTAATAGTAAGTTTGACGATTATTTTACAACAAAGTGTAAAAAATTCTCCATAAAAGAAAATCATATATACGGATGGTATAATCCATACACCACAACCGGAAGACCTGTAAATAACTTTAATGGAATAAATTTTGTAGGACTAAAACACGATAATGGAGAACGTAATTGTTTTGAACCAGACAATGACTTTTTTGTAGAGATGGATTATGATGGCTATCATCCGCGCCTAATAGGCGATATAGTTGACTACCAATTCGAGGGCAATGTACACAACACACTCGCACAAATTTACTTTAAATCCAAGGAAATTACACCACAACAATATAAAGAAAGTAAAACACTTACATTTAAACAAATATATGGTGGTATAGATAAGGCGAACTTACATCATCCTTTTTTCCGTAAAACACAACAATTTATAGACATTATTTGGGAAACATTTAATAAAGAAGGACATATAATAGTAGGACCTTATTTTATAAAAAAAGACGATCATCCTAAAATACACGCCCAAAAATTATTTAATTACTACATACAAGCTACAGAAACATACACTAATGTAGAAAAAATAAAAATAATACAAGATTATTTAAAAACAAAACAAACAAAATTAGTTCTTTACATATATGATGCGTTCGTTTTTGATGTGTCTAAACAAGACGGAAAACAAACATTATTTGATTTAAAAAATATACTTAGTGATAAATTCCCCGTAAAACTAAAAACAGGTAAACATTATGGTGCTTTAGTTTAGTTTTTATATTTATAGATGGACAATTCCATTTATATGAATAATCGATTATATTGTACATTTACTACATTAGATGCTTATGAAGAAGTAGCAAATACTATTCAAACATCATATGTTATTCTTTTTAATAAGATTTTTGTATTAGAAAGTTTAGATGGAGAAAAAATTATGCTTACATATAATGTAGACATGAATAATTCTGCAAAAGAATCTATGGTAGATAACACTATTTTAGTTCATAGAAAAAAACAAACAAACACTTTATATACTATTAACGCTCTTAATGAGGTAATAAAAAGTTTAAATAATGGTATTTTAGATAAAAAATTCCCTATAAATTGGGATAATTATAAAAATTGTATACTATTAATTCAAACAGAAGGTTTTAATCGTATAGATACAAAAGTAAAAGAAATTATTAATTTGTCATAAGATGGAATTAAATTATGAAAGTTTAAGAAAATGGTTTAAACAAGAAGATTGGGTACGTATAGATACACAAGGTAATATATCTGGTAAGTGTGGTACTATGAAAAAAGGTAAAGCTAAAACACGTTGTTTACCTAGAAAAAGAGCCCAAGGTATGTCTAAAGCAGAAAGAAAAGCAACTGTAGCTAAAAAAGTTAGAGGTAGTAAAAAAGGAAAACAGTACGTAAAAGTAAAAGAAAATATGGATAAAAAAGAATTAAAAAACATAATACTTAAAACCTTAGAAAAAGAAGGTGGGGCAGCTGGTATAAAAGCACTAGCTAAAGCTTCTAAAACTTCTAAAGATAAGTTAAAAAAATCATTAGCTAAAATGACTGGTGTAAAACAACACCAAGATGGAGATTATATTTCTACACCTATTAGTGAAGAAAAAACAATAAAAGGTGTACATAAAGGACCAACTCCTAACAGTCAATATTGTGAATGCCATATAACTGAAAATGGAGTCACAACAATTCAACTTGTTTATTGTAGCGCAAAATACTGTAATAAAGATGTTTGTTGTCATCCAGATTATCTAGGACGAACTAAGACACCTACAGACATAGACATGGACATGGATATGATGGATAAAGGTATGGATGATGTTAATGTAGCTGGTGGAATTCCACATTTTACATATCCTGAAAGACATTCAGGTTACCTAGAAGATATAAGAGAAGTTAAAGACATTATTGAGGTAATGCTTGATGAAAAGAAAAAAAAGAAAAAAGACAGATGTCATAGAAAAGCAGATTCAGTATATGGTACTAAAACATCTGCTTACAAATCAGGTGCTATAGTTAAATGTAGAAAAGGAATGATTTGGAAAAAAAAGGCAAATGAAGAAGTTGAAGACTTAAAAATACCTAAAAGAAAATCAGGATATATGGGATATTCAGAACCTGTTAAAGAAGAAGAATTAAAAAATCCTAAAAAAGCGGACTTAAATAAAGACGGTAAATTATCTAGTTATGAAAAAACTAGAGGTAAAGCAATTGAAAAAGCTATAGGGTTAGAAGAAAATATGTCTATTCAAGAAGTATTAGACATGGAAATTATTGATGAAAACATTACTGAAGCAAAATATAAAGGTAAAACAGTTAAATTAAACAAACCTATGAGAGGTGACGTTAAAAAATTTAAAGTTTATGTTAACTCAGGTAAGAAAAATGCTGATGGTTCAATTAAAGTAAAAAAAGTTAACTTTGGACATGGTGGAACTTCTGCTAAAAAAAGAGGAGAAAAAACTATGAAAATTAGAAAATCAAATCCTAAAGCAAGATCAGCATTTAGAAAAAG